>Ga0207828_100048_pt1 | contig 200634 bp, 188 predicted proteins | sample TtaePargueraPR_11_FD_187276 | JGI IMG/M metagenome (GOLD analysis project Ga0207828, IMG submission 187276) | Aerobic enrichment media microbial communities from Bioluminiscent Bay, La Parguera, Puerto Rico - Tt and P2 (3) (SPAdes) | ecosystem: Environmental > Aquatic > Marine > Unclassified ...
CGTGGAAACGCAGCCGGTGGCGCGTTTCCTGCCCCGTTCGGGACGAGTGAAGGAGTCGCATGGACCAGCCGAGCGAGCAGACAATTCCCGCCGAGCGGCGCAGCCTGTGGCAATCGGTCCTGCCCTATCTGGAGAAGGAATCGCTCGCGGCGTTCTTCCTCGGCGTCTCCTCGGGCTTTCCCTATGCGATGATCGGCGCGACGCTGACGACGCGGCTGGCGCAGGACGGGATCGAGAAATCCACCATCACCGCCTTCACGCTCGCCTTCCTGGTCTACAACTTCAAGATGTTCTGGGCGTGGATCGTCGATGGCGTCCACATCCCGCTGCTCGGGCGGCTGGGCCAGCGCGTATCGTGGATGCTGGTGTCCGGTGTGCTGGTGATCGCGGCCGTCGCCAATCTGGCGCTGGTCGATCCGGCGCAGAATGTCGGGGCGACGGTGATGGCGGCGGTGCTGGTCGGCGCCGCGGGCGCGACTTTCGATATCGTGATCGACGCCTATCGTATCGAGACGTTGCAGCCCTACCAGCTCGGCACGGGCTCGGGCATGAGCCAGTATGGCTGGCGTATCGGCTCGGCCGGGGCGGGCGCATTGGCGCTGGTCGTTTCGGCGCGGATGGGCTGGAGCGCGGGCTATCTCGCCTGCGCCGTCTTCGCGCTGCCGGCCATGCTGACGGCGCTGATCCTGGGCGAACCGGTCCGGCGCAAGGTGGTGATCGCCAAGCGCGGGTTGGCGGAAGTGTGGGATTCCATCGTCGGGCCTTTCGCGGAGTTCTTCCGGCGGCACGGCGCCTGGCTGGTGCTGCTCTTCATCCTCGTCCACAAGATCGGCGACACGCTGGCCAACCTGACTTTCCGCCTGCTGTTCAACGATCTCGGATTCACCAATGACGAGATCGCGCTTTACGATGTCGGCGTCGGCTTCTGGGCCTATCTGATCGGCGTTTTCATCGGGGGCGTCGCCTATGCGCGGCTCGGCCTCAAGCATTCGGTGCTGCTGGCGCTGGTGCTGATGTGCATTTCCAATCTCAGCTTCGCCATGCTGGCGGCGGCGGGGCACAGCAATTGGGGCATGGCCGGGGCGATCGGCTTCGAGAATGCGGCTAGCGGCTATGGCGGCGTGGTCGTGGTCGCCTATTTCTCGGCGCTATGCGACCTGCGCTTCACCGCCGCGCAATATGCGCTGATCAGCGCCGGGGCGAGCATTGTCGGCCGCTTCCTCACCGGCACGACGGCGGGCGGCCTGATCGAAGCGATGGGCTATGTGAATTTCTACCTGCTCACCACGGTGCTGGCGCTGCCCGGCATCGTGCTGTTCTGGTGGATGATGCGCACCGGGCTGGTCGATGCGGCGATGGGCACGGCGGGCGAAGTGGGCGAGGGCGACGCCCGCGACGATCCCTAGCTAGTCGGGAATATCGCCATTGGCCCTGAGGACATTGCCCGCAAGATAGAGCGAGCCGGCGATCAGCACAGTGCCTTCGCGCCTTTCGCCGCCCTGCTGCAGGCCGCCGATCCAGCGGATCGCATCCTCGATGCTGTCTGCCGTGTGCACCTTCGGCGTACCGGCGGCCTCTGCCATCGCCGCCAGGTCCGCAAGCGGATGATATTCGCTGCCTTCGATCGGTATCGCCGTCAGCGTGTCGAGATGCGGGGCGATGATGCCGAGCGTGGTGCGCGCATCCTTGGCGCTGAGCATGCCGACGATCGCATCGACCGGCTTTGGCGCGCGCGTGGCGAGATATTGCGCCATCGCCAGCGCCGCGTCGGGATTGTGGCCGCCATCGAGCAGGAAGGTCCGGTCGGGCAGCAGCAGGGTCAGCGGCCCGTCGCCGAGCACTTGTAGCCGCGCGGGCCATACGGCGGAGCGGATGCCCTCGGCCATGCTGGTGGGCGAGACGGTCACTTCGCCCTGATGGCGCAGCATGGCGACGGCCAGCGCGGCATTGTCGCCCTGATGGCTTCCCGGCATTTGCGGCAGCGGCAGGGCCAGTTCGCCATGCCCGTCGCGATAGGCGATGCCGCTGTCGCTGACATCGGCCCACCAGTCGCGCCCGCGCATATGCAGCGGCGCACCGGCGATCCCGGCGCGTTTTTCGATCTCGGCGGCCATGTCGGCGCGATAATTCTGCGTCACCAGCGGCGATCCGGCGCGGGCGATGCCGACCTTCTCGAACGCGATGCGCACCATCGGATCTTCCGGCGCGCCCTCTTCGGGCGTGAGCAGGAATTGCTCGTGATCGACGCCGAGCGAGGCGATGCCGCAGGCGGCCGGGCATTCCATCACATTGGTCGCGTCGAAACGTCCGCCGAGCCCGACCTCGATGACGCAGGCATCGGCGGGGATGCGGCTGAAGGCGAGGAAGGTGGCGGCGGTGGTGACTTCGAAGAAGCTCGGGCCGAGATCGGCCGAGATATCGAGCACTTCCTTCAGCAGGCCGGCCAGCATGGAATCGGAAATCAGCTCGCCCGCCACGCGGATACGCTCATTGTAGCGCACCAGATGCGGCTTGGTGGCGACATGGACCGAAAGCCCCTCCGCCTCCAGCATCGCGCGCAGATAGGCGCAGGTCGATCCCTTGCCGTTGGTGCCGGCGACATGGAAGACGGGCGGCAGCTTGCGCTCGGGATGGCCCAGCCGTTCCAGCAATTCGTGGATGACTTCCAGCCCGATGCGCCCCTGCGGCAGCGACAGGGCGGACAGGCGATCGAGCTGGGCCTGAACCTCGGGATCCCCGGAGGAGGCGAAATCCTTCATTGTCGGGCGCTTTCGCTCAGGCGGCTTCCGCCGGGGCGAGATAGCCGAGCAGGCGGGCCAGCTCGTGCTTCAGCTCCTTGCGGTGCACGACCCTGTCCACCATGCCGTGCTTGTGGAGATATTCCGCGCGCTGGAAGCCTTCGGGCAATTGCTCGCGAATGGTTTCCTGGATCACGCGCTGGCCGGCGAAGCCGATCAGGGCGCCGGGTTCGGCCACATGGATATCGCCGAGCATGGCGTAGCTGGCGGTGACGCCGCCGGTCGTGGGATCGGCCAGCACCACGATATAGGGCAGGCCCGCTTCCTTCAGCCGCCGCGTCATCACCGTGGCGCGCGGCATCTGCATCAGCGAGAGGATGCCTTCCTGCATTCGCGCGCCGCCGGCGGCGGTGACGACGATGAAGCCGCAATTCTCCGCCAGCGCGGCCTGAGCCGCCTCGCAGAAGGCGGTGCCCACGGCCATGCCCATCGAACCGGCCATGAAGGTGAAATCCTGCACGCCGACCACGGCCTTCTGCCCTTCGATCCGGCCGAGCGCGGCGGTGAAGGCATCGCGATGCGGGCTGTTGGCGCGGGCCTGTTTCAGCCGGTCCGTATAGCGCTTGGAATCGCGGAACTTCAGCGGGTCTTCGGTCACCACCGGATCGGGCAGCAGCTCGTAACCTTCGTCCATCAACTGGCCGAGCCGGGCATCGGCGCCGATGCGGCCGTGATAGTCGCAGCGCGTGCAGACCGAGAGATTCGCCTCATATTCCTTGGCGAACAGCATCTCGTGGCAGCGCGGGCATTTGACCCAGAGATTATCCGGCGTTTCGCGCTTGGACGCGAAGGGCAGGGAATTGCGGACGCGGGTGAGCCAGCTCATTTAAAAACCTCGAACCATCACTTGCATTTCCCGTCGGCATTGAAGGCGCAGATTTGCGCCATGCCTTCGACGAATTGCATCTTCCCACGGCCTCTAGCCGCTGCGTTGCTCCAAGTGAATTCCCAATTGCCCTCGCGATCGGGCAGCTAAATTGCTTGACTCAGGTAACCTGCAGGTTACATATGTAACGCATAGGTTACATAAAGGTGTGTCATGTGGATTAGTGCACGCATCAGGAATGGTCCGCCCGAAGTGTTGGCGGATCGCATCATGCGGGGGCGGCTGCGCTCCCTGTACGTTGCTCTGCCCGTCTATGCTCTGATGGTCGCCGCGATATCGTTCGACATGTCGCTGGCCGAAGCGGGCGGGTGGGACACCGGGCTGGCCTGGTTCAGCGTAACGATCGTTCTGGCCTCGCTGCTCGTCAGGGATCCGTCAGCCCGACGGGTTTCGCCGGAAGTTGGGCGTTTCCTCAATGATGACCTGACGCGCGCTCATCGCGCCAGCGCGCAACAGACGGGTTTCTGGGTCGCTGTCGTCCTGGGAACCGGCTTGTGCCTGCTGGGCTGGATGGTGGCGATAGATGCGCGGCAGATCGCCTTCATGGTGGTGAGCGGCGCGGTCGGCGCAGCATTGTTCCGTTTCCTGCTTCTGGAACGGCGCGCACTCGCGGCCTGAGCATCAGAGGCATGAAAGATGAATTGGCGAACGATCTGCGCGCGGCGCGCGAGGTGATGGGTTGGACTCAGGCCGAGTTGGCACAGGAAGTCGGTGTCAGCCGCAAGACGATCAATACCGTGGAAAACGGCGTGTTCGTTCCCTCAACGCCACTGGCGCTCAAACTGGCCCGATCGCTCAACCGGACTGTCGAATCGCTTTTCTGGCTGAAGGATCAGGACGAGGACGTGGCGAGTTGACCGGCAGAACCGGGCAAGAGCCGGTTATTTTCTCGGGGAATGCACCGCTTCGGCAAGGGCTGCGGTGAGTTCGCGTAGATGGCGGGGGGCGTCAGCGCCATGCTGGCCGACCAGTTCGACGAGTGCGGAGCCCACCACCACGCCGTCGGAAACAGTCGCGATTGCAGCGGCTTGCTCCGGGGTCCTGACACCGAATCCCACTGCGATGAGGAGATCGGTCGCGGCTTTGAGGCGGGTGACGGCCTGTTCGATCGAATCGAGCGCCGCCTGCTGCTTGCCGGTGATCCCGGCAACGGAGACATAATACAGGAAGCCGCCCGATCCCTCGAGCACCGCGGGCAGCCGCGCATCGTCGGTGGTCGGCGTGGCGAGGCGGATCAGGTCCACGCCTTCCGCGCGCAGGGCCGGGCCGAGGTCCTGGTCTTCCTCGGGCGCGAGATCGACGCAGATCACGCCGTCCACCCCGCAGCCGCGGCATTCGCCCGCGAACCATTCGGGCCCGCGGCGGACCATCGGATTGGCATAGCCCATCAGCACCAGCGGCACCTCCGGGTGGCGCTCGCGGAACTCGTTGGCGATCATCAGCACGTCACGCGTGGTCGTCCCCGCGCCGAGCGAGCGCAGATTGGCCGCCTGGATCGCCGGGCCATCGGCCATCGGATCGGTGAAGGGCATGCCCAGTTCGATCACATCCGCACCGCCTTCAACCAGCGCATCGAGATTGGCGGCAGTGTCGCCGTCACCGGCGGTGATGAAGCAGACGAGGGCGGGGTGGCCCTTGGCGAAGGCGTTGGACAGGCGGCTCACAACTTGAACCCCAGCGCTTCGGCGACGGTGAAGATGTCCTTGTCGCCCCGGCCGGAGACGTTGACGAGGATCTTCTGCTCCTTGCCGTATTCCTTAGCCACTTTCGGCAGCACGGCCAGCGCATGGGCGCTTTCCAGCGCGGGGATGATGCCTTCGAGCTTGCAGCATAGCTGGAACGCTTCGAGCGCTTCGTCATCGGTCACGGGCAGATATTTCACCCGGCCGCTTTCATGCAGCCAGCTATGTTCGGGGCCGATGCCCGGATAATCGAGCCCGGCGCTGATCGAATGCGCTTCGGTGATCTGGCCGTCCTCGTCCTGCAGCAGATAGGTCTTGTTGCCGTGCAGGATGCCCGGCGCGCCGCCGGTCAGGCTGGCGGCGTGTTTCCCGGTGTCGAGGCCGTATCCGGCCGCTTCGGTGCCGATCATCGCCACATCGGGATCGTCGAGGAACGGGTGGAACAGGCCGATCGCGTTCGATCCGCCGCCCACGGCCGCAACGAGCAGATCGGGCAGGCTGCCGGTGCGGGCGAGCATCTGCGCGCGCGCTTCGCGGCCGATCACGCTCTGGAAGTCGCGGACGAGTTCGGGATAGGGATGCGGGCCGGCGGCGGTGCCGATGATGTAGAACGTGTCATGCACATTCGCGACCCAGTCGCGGAGCGCTTCGTTCATCGCATCCTTGAGCGTCTTGGCGCCCGATTCCACCGGCACGACTTCGGCGCCGAGCAGCTTCATGCGGAAGACATTGGGCTTCTGCCGCTCGACATCGGTCGAGCCCATATAGATCACGCAGGGCAGGCCGAAGCGCGCGCAGACCGTGGCCGTGGCGACGCCATGCTGGCCCGCGCCGGTCTCGGCGATGATCCGCGTCTTGCCCATGCGCATGGCGAGCAGGATCTGGCCGATGCAATTGTTGATCTTGTGCGCGCCGGTGTGGTTCAGTTCCTCGCGCTTGAACCAGATCTGCGCGCCGCCGAAATGCTCGGTCAGCCGCTCCGCGAAATAGAGCGGGCTCGGGCGGCCGACATAATGTTCGAGCAGGTCCTCGAACTGGGCCTTGAATTCGGGATCGGCCTTGGCCGCGCGATATTCCTTCTCCAGCTCGAGGATCAGCGGCATCAGTGTTTCAGCGACATAGCGGCCGCCGAACTGGCCGAAATGCCCGCGCTCGTCGGGCTGGTTGCGCAGGCTGTTGGGCAAAATGGGTGCGTCGGTCACGGTCGGTTCAATCTTTCAGCTACGTTGGAACGGTTCGCTTCGAAGGGATCGAAACGATCAGCGCCATCGTGCCCCGTGAGGCCGGGTGGAAGAGACCAGCATCAGCATTGCCGCACCGCTTCGCAGAAGGCCGCGATCTTGTCCATATCCTTGACCCCGGGCGCGCTTTCCACGCCGGAAGAGGCATCGACCAGCGGCGCGCCGGTCTGGCGGATTGCATCGGCGACATTGCCGGGCGTGAGGCCGCCGGCCAGGCCCCAGGGCATTTCGTGCCGGTGATTGGCCAGCAGCGACCAGTCGAGCGCCAGCCCGTTACCGCCCGGCAGCTTGCCCGCCGCCGCGTCATACAGTAGCATGTCGGCCGCATCCTTGAACTTCAGCGCGCGTTCGAGCGAGACCTCGTCCTTCACGCCGATCGCCTTCCACACTTCCAGCGTCGTATTCTGCCGGACCAGGGCCAGCCATTCGGGCGTTTCCCTGCCGTGGAACTGCACCACGTCGGGCTGGACAACGCGAATCGCCTCCACCGTCTGCTGGGCTTCCATGCTGACCAGCAGCAGCACCGCCTTGACGTGTTGCGGCAGGCGGCGGCGCAGCTCGGCGGCCTTTTCCAGCGAGACGTGGCGCGGGCTCGGCTCGTAATGGACGAGGCCGACATGCGTGGCGCCCGCATCCACCGCCGCATCCACCGTTTCGGGCGTGGACAGGCCGCAAATCTTGATCTTCGTGTCTGGCATGGGCGCCAGTTAGGGAAGTGCGGCGCGGTTTGGAAGGCTCAGGGTTGGGCGACGTGCCACAACACGCCCGAGGGATCGCACAGGAAACCCACCCGGATGCCCCAGGGCTGCATCTGCGGCGCCTTGGGCTCCTGCACGCCGAAGCGTTCCGCCAGTCCTTCGGTCCGCTTCCACCATTCGTCGAGATCGGGGACGAAGAACTGGTGCATGGAATTCTCGGCGAATTCCTTCGTGTAGTAGTTCTGCAGCAGGAAACCCGCGCCTTCGAAATCGAAGATGGCGACGGAATCGTCCTTGTGGCCCAGCTCGAAACCGAGCGCTTCGTAAAATGCGATCGACCGTTCGAAATCCTTCGCCGGGACGAAGGGACGGATCAGCGCCATGTCAAAGCGTCGCCTCGATCGCGCGGGCGGCGGCCACGGGATCATCGGCGCGGCTGATCGGGCGGCCGATCACCAGCACGCTGGCGCCGTCGTCGCGCGCCTGGCGCGGGGTGACGACGCGCTTCTGGTCGCCCGCCGCGCTGCCCGCGGGGCGCAGGCCGGGCACGACGAAATAGCCGTCTTTCCATTGCTGGTGCACCGCGCCGACTTCCTTGCCGGAGCAGACGATCCCATCCAGCCCTGCCGCTTCGGCCAGTTCGGCCAGCCGCATCACTTGGTCATGCGCGCTGCCGGAAACGCCGGTGCGCATCAGGTCGCGCTCGTCGAGGCTGGTCAGCATGGTGACGGCGACGACCTTGGTGCCCGCGGCCGCGGCAGCCTTGGCATCCTCCATCATCGCCCGCCCACCGCTGGCATGGACGGTGACGATGGCCGGTTCCAGCACATGGATCGCCTGCATCGCGCCCGCGACGGTGTTGGGAATGTCGTGCAGTTTCAGGTCGAGGAAGATCGGCAGGCCGACATGCGCGATCTCCAGCACGCCATGCGTGCCATGCGCGCAGAAGAATTCGAGCCCGAGCTTGAGCCCGCCGACATGCGCCTTGACCCGCTCCGCCAGCGCCCTGGCATCGTCGAGCTGCGGCACGTCCAGCGCGAGATAGACCGGGTTGCTCATGGGCGCAGCTGGCCTGCCTCGTCATCGCGCGCGGCGGGGGCCGGCGGCGTCTCGGGCTCCGGTGCGGGCGCAGGAGCGACCGGCGTGGTCGCCGCGGTGCGCGCCGCGCTTTCCAGCGAGCTGATCCGGCGCTTGAGATGCCACTTGGTGCCGCGATGGAGCAGCCACATCGGCACCACGCCGATCAGGAAGGAGATCAGCACCAGCGCGGGGATCTTCGTCTCCAGGACCAGGCCTTCCCAGATCTTCACCTCGACCGGGTTCCAGTTGAAGACCGAGAATATCAGCAGCGCGATAAGCAGCACCACCCAGACGATCGTGCGGATGATTTGCATGGTCTTGTTCCTCCTGACCTCTGCGCGCGATGCTAGGGCGATAGCGCGCCGATGGGAAGGGCGGTGGGCTCAGCCGAAGACCCGGTCGAAGATCGCGTCCACCTGCTTGAAGTGATAATCGAGGTTGAATTTCTCCTCGAGCTCGGCCTCGCTCAGCGCGGCGGTGACTTCCGGATCCTGCTTCAGCAATTCGAGCAGCGAGAGCTGGCCATCGCTCTCCCACACCTTCATCGCGTTGCGCTGGACAAGGCGATAGGCGGTATCGCGCGGCAGCCCGGCCTGGGTGAGCGCCAGCAGCACACGCTGCGAATGGACGAGGCCGCCCATGCGATCGAGGTTCTTCTGCATCCGCTCGGGATAGACGAGCAGTTTGTCGACCACGCCGGTCAGGCGGGCGAGGGCGAAATCGAGCGTGATCGTCGCATCCGGCCCGATGAAGCGCTCGACCGAGGAGTGGGAAATGTCCCGCTCGTGCCACAGGGCGACATTCTCCAGCGCGGGGATCGCGTAGGAGCGGATCATGCGCGCCTGCCCGGTCAGGTTCTCGGTCAGCACCGGGTTGCGCTTGTGCGGCATGGCGCTGGAACCCTTCTGGCCAGGCGAGAAATATTCCTCCGCCTCGAGCACCTCGGTGCGCTGCAAATGGCGGATTTCGACCGCCAGCCGCTCGATCGAGCTGGCGATGACGGCCAGCACGGAGAAATACATGGCATGCCGGTCGCGCGGGATGACCTGGGTAGAGACGGTCTCCGGCTCCAGCCCCATCTGCTCCGCCACATATTCCTCAACTTCGGGAGCGATATTGGCGAAGGTGCCGACCGCGCCCGAAATCGCGCAGGTAGCGATTTCCTCGCGCGCATTGACCAGCCGCTTCCGGCAGCGGGCGAATTCGGCATAGGCCTGCGCCAGCTTGACCCCGAAAGTGGTCGGCTCCGCATGGATGCCGTGGCTGCGGCCGATGGTCGGCGTGTATTTGTGCTCTTCCGCGCGGCGCTTCAGCGCGGCGAGCAGGGCGTCCATGTCTTCCAGCAGGATGTCGGTCGCGCGGGCGAGCTGCACGGCGAGCGTGGTGTCGAGCACGTCGGAGCTGGTCATGCCCTGATGCATGAAGCGCGCTTCGGGCCCGACCTGTTCGGCCACCCAGTCGAGGAAGGCGATCACGTCATGCTTGAGCACGGCTTCCTTCGCGTCGATCGCGGCGACGTCGATACCGGGATCGGTCTTCCACCAGTCCCACAGCGCCTTGGGCCCGCTTTCGGGCACCACGCCCAACTCGCCTAGCTTTTGCGTCGCATGGGCCTCGATCTCGAACCAGATGCGGTATTTGGATTCGGGCTCCCAGATCGCGGTCATGGCGGGGCGGGCGTAGCGGGGGACCATCAGTAACTCCGAAGGGCAGGCTGGATATTCGCCGGCGTCGCTAGGGCCTGCTCCCCGATCCTGCAATGGCGGAGCGAGCGGCCGGACGCGCTTATACCCGCCCGGCCGCCCTGTCGCATCGGGTCAGAAGCTGGTGCTGAGCCCGATATTGATCGACCGCCCGCGGCCCGGGACCGGACGCAACACGCCGGTCGCCTTGTAATCGCCGAGCGATACGCCGCCGAGCGGCAGGTCGTAGCCCTTGTCGAACAGGTTTTCCGCCTCGACGCTCAGCCGTATGCCGGCCAGCGTGTAGGCGGCGCTGAGATTGACCAGCGCATAGGAATCGGTTTCCGGCTCGTTGCGGGTGGTGTCCACGCGGGTCTTTTCCGCCACCCATTCCAGCTCGGCGCCGAGTTCCAGAGCGCCCTGCCGATGGGCGATGCCCATTTTCGCATCGAGCGGCATCTGCCGGTAGACCGGCCCGCCATCGGTCAGGTTGTTGCCCTCCAGCCAGCCGACCGAGGCCGTGAGATTGGTGCTGTTGCCATCGGCATCGCGCCACAGCTCCGCCGCGCCCGAAATATCGACGCCGTAGAACTCCGCTTCCTGATTGGCGAATTGCAGCTGCGCGAAGCCGCTGGGCATGCCCATCATGTCGGTCAGCTCCTGTACGAATTCCGCGTCGATATAATCGCTCACATGCGTGTAATAGGGCGCGATGCGGAGCTGCCAGCCCTGCGCCGACCCGCCGAGCGAGAGGGCGAGGCTGACCGTGTCGGCGCGTTCCGGATCGAGATCCAGATTGCCGACATAGCCGTTGCCGTCGCCATACCAGCCGATCATCCGGCTCGCCATCGCGCCGCGGCCCCAGCTATAACGCTCATAGATATTGGGCGAACGCGCCTTGTGAGCATAGCCGATCTCGATCGCGGCATCGGCGGACAGCGCATAATTGACCAGCAGCGATCCGCTCCAGTTGCTGTCGGTGCGTTTGTGCTCGGCCGCGTTGAAGGCATTGGCGGCCATCACGTCCGCCATCTGCATCATGCTGGTGCCATATGGCTGGACGTCGCCCGTATCCATTTCCACCCGGTCCAGGCGGATGCCCGCGATGGTGGAGAGCCGGCCCGACCATTGCGCTTCCCATTCGGCATAGGCGCCGATCCGGTCGCGCGTGGCGGTATTGATGTTCACGAAAGTGCCGGGCCCCATCATCATGTTGCCGGGCACGGGCGGCCAGTAATCGTCGAGCCACTGGTGGTGATATTCCGCGCCGAATTTCAGCGTGTCGCGCGCGGAGACCGGCAGCGAGACTTTGACCGAACCGTCGAAGCTGTGCACTTCGGTGTTCATCGGCATGGCGCCCGGAAGTTTGTCCTCCAGGAAGTTCATCACATGGTCGGTGTCGCGATAGGAAGCCGCGAGGTCCACATCGCCCCAGTCGTAGCGGCCCTCATAGCCGCCATTGATGTACCAGGACTTGTTGGAGACCATGTCCATCGACTGGTTGGGAAAGCCTTCATAGGGCGAGAAGTGATAGCCGCCTTTCAGCTTCAGCAGGCCCGCCCCGGTCTGGTAAGCGAGTGCCAGCGCATGGTCCGTCTTGGCATATTCGGTGGAACGGACGAGCCCCTTGCTGCCGCCGCCATCATACTGGTCGGACTGGGTGTAGGAGCCGGTATAGGTCGCGCTCAGCCGCTTGCCGGCCACGGTAAGCTTGACCGCGCCGCCGAAGCCGTCGCCATTGGAGCGGTAGAAGGCCGAGGCGGTGCCGGTGACGAGCAGCCCGCCTCCGCCGGCGAATAGCGGCGGCGCGGATTCGACCGAGATCACGCCGCCGATATTGTCGCCGCCATGGCTCACCGGCGCGACGCCCGTCAGCACGCTGATCGAGCTGATGCTCTGCGGGTCGGTGTAGGAGAGCGGCGAATTCATGTCGTTCGGGCAGGCAACGTCGATCGTCTGCCCATCCACCAGCACGGTGATGCGTTGTTCGGAAAGGCCCCGGATCGCCGGCATGGAGGAAAAGCCGCCACCCGTCGCCGAGCTGACGCCCGGCAGGTCGGCGACGATGCTCGCCGTGTCGCTGGTCCCGGATTGCTGGCCGTCCAGCGTGATCCGGTCGATCCGGACGCCGGTGATCGGCGCGGTGATGACCGTGTCGGCGCCGAGCTCGGTCTGGTCGTTAGGTGTGGAGTCGGCGGCGGCGTCCTGCGCGGCGGCCGCGAAGGGTGCGGCGGCCGCGAAGGGTGCGGCGCAGCAGCTGGCCGCGAGCGCGGCGCGAATGGCGATGATCCTGGTATTCATGTCTGTTGTCCTGCTCGTCCCCTTTGTGGGGAACCGGAAATGCGGTGGCGGCGCCGCAAGCGGGCGCGCCGGCTGGCAGCTGGACAAGGGGAGGCGCATCCTGTGCGAATGCGCTTTGGCGGAATTTCCCGTCTATGGCCGGCCGCGCGGGCCGGCTCCCCCTGTCAGGCGGTCAGCGGAGGTCCGCGCAGGGGAGGTGTCGCATGGCGCCGCCTTTGCAGCGCTGGCGTGGCGACTGGGGCGAAGCCCAGCGCCAGGATGAAGGCGATCGCGAGTGCGAGAAACAACGGCGCGTCGCCGGTGAGGGCGCTCATGCCGAGCGCGGAATAGCCGCAATGCTCGTTGCCGTGGCCAGGCTCGTTGCCGTGGTGCGCAGCATCCGTTTTCGATCCGCTGTCCGCCTTGCGGGTCAGCGCAATCTCCACCGCGCCGCCGCCCTGGCCGTTACATATCTGCAGCGTCAGGGAATCGCTGCCCGAAGGCGCGAACATGTATCCGGTCGGCACCAGCAGCTTCACGCATAGCGCCAGCGCCACCAGCAGGGCGGCATATCGGCGGTGAGCGAAAAGATAGCGGCGCAGGGCGTGCATCGACCCGGTCCTTATCGGCAGTTCCGGACTTTGTCATCGCCGATAACAATTGCCGCGGGCCGAATGCACGATTTCCGGCCGCGCCCGGCCATTGCTTTCGCCGCCCGGTCATGGTGTTATCCCGCGTTCCGCTGCCAGCCATTCGCGGCGGGAAGGGGACGTCATGAATCGGATTGCATACCTGCTGGTCGGGAGCGCGCTGATATGCAGCGCGCCGGCACTTGCCGGGGAGGAGCCGCTGTACCAGCCGGCGCCCGACTGGGTGGAGGAGGCATCACTGCCGGCCGATACGTCCGGCCCGCCGATCCTGCTGTTCGACGATCAGCGGCTGATCGAGGAGGGGCAGCTTTCCTCCTATATCGACCGGGCGATCCGCATCGACAATCCGCAAATGCTCTCCGCTGTCGGCACGCTGCAGGCGGCCTGGCTGCCCGACAAGGGCGACCTCGTGATCCACCGGATCGAGATCATCCGCGACGGGGAGGAAAAGGACCTGCTGGCGGGCGGCGCCAAGTTCGAAGTGCTGCGGCGCGAGCGGCAGCTCGAACAGCGCATGCTCGACGGATCCTACACCGCGACCATGTCGGTCCCCGGCCTTCGGGTCGGCGACATCCTGCGGCTCAGCTACACGATCACCACTTCGGACCAGGCGCTGGACAAGGAGGTGCAAGCCCTTGCCGCCCTTCCAGCAAAGCCGTTCGAAGCACGTAGCGCGCGAGTACGGATGTCCTGGCCCGACGATGCCCCGGTCAAATGGCAGCTCTCAGCCAAGGATATCGAGCCCGAGCTAACCGAGCATGACGGCGTCACCTCGATCGAGGTCGCCCTGCCGCTGCCGGAACAGGACGAGGTGCCGGTGGACGCTCCCGTGCGCTATCGCCTGCCGCCCATGCTGCAGGCCGGGACTTTCTCCAGCTGGAAGGAAGTCAGCGAAATCATGGCGCCGCTCTATTCGACCGAGGGCGCGATCGCCCCGGGCGGCGCGATCGCCAGGCAGGTCGCCAGCATAGAGGATGAATACGACAAGCCGCTGGAACGCGCCGTCGCCGCGCTGCGCACCGTGCAGGACGAGATCGCCTATCTGCTAAACGGCATGGATGGCGGCAATTACATCCCGCAGACCCCCGCCGAGACCTGGGAAAAGCGCTATGGCGACTGCAAGGCCAAGACGATGCTGCTGCTCGCCATGCTGCGCGAGATGGGGATCGATGCGGAGCCGGTCGTCGTCGCCAGCCAGACCGGCGATGCGGTGCCCGAAATGCTCCCCATGCCGGCCGCCTTCGACCATGTGATCGTGCATGCGGTGATCGACGGCACGGATTACTGGCTCGACGGCACCAATAGCGGCGCGAGCATGGCCGTGGTGAACGAAGTGCCCGATTTCCACTTCGCGCTTCCGCTGCGCGATGGCGGCGCCGATCTGGTGCCGATGCTGCAACGGCCGCAGCAGGCCTATGACCGGATCAACCGCGTCACGTTCGACAATCGCGCGGGCGTGGACCTGCCGCTACTCTACGATGCGGAATGGACGCTCAGCGGGCCCTCCGCCGGACCGATCCAGGGGCTGATCGGCCAGGCATCGGAAGACCAGCTGACCGAATATATTCGCGGCTTCGCGGCCAACCGGCTTGGCGAGAACAGCGTTCTCGATAGCGATCTGAGCTTCGATAAGGAGAACAACACGGCGACCGTGCATGTCACCGGCCTGCTGGATTCGCCGTGGACATGGGAACGCGGGCGGGCCAGCCGCGGCTTCGCGCTGCCGACATCCGGTTTCAATTTCAGCCCCGACCGTTCGCGCGCGGCGTGGCGGGATATCCCCGTGGCGATACCGGGGCCCTATTCCGAACTTTCCGAAGTCACCGTGCTGCTGCCGGAGGATGCCGAGCCCTACGCGCTGGAAGGCCCGGAAAGCTTCGAACAGGATATCGCCACCGTTCATCTCGAACGGAAGGCGCAGCTCGACGGCAACAAGCTCGTCATCACCGATAGCGCGGCCTATCCGGGCGGCGAGCTCGACCCCGAACGGGCCAAGCAGGAACGCACCCGCGCGGTGCGCTTCGGATCGGCGGACCTGCAATTGCGCGCGCCGCGCGACACGCCGCGCCGCTATGACGATGCCGGGGACCGGGCCCGCTTCGCGCCGATCGAGGCGGCCTTCGCCAAGCTGATCGAACGCGATCCCGACGAGATCGAGAATTATCGCGGCCGCGCGCGCTTCCGCGCCGCCACGCTGGACCGCGATGGCGCGATTGCCGATCTCGACACCGTCATCGACATGGAGCCTGGCGCCAGCGTCTATCTCCAGCGCGCGCAATTGCTCACCGAGACCGGCAAGCTGGAAGCGGCGCTGGCCGATGCAGAGGCGGCGTGGGACCTCTATCCCTCGCTCGACGCGGCTTTCGCGCAGGCCAATATCCTGCCCTATCTCGGCCGGGTGGACGAGGCGATCGACCTGCTCGAAGAGCAGAGCGGCGACGCGGCCGAACGGCGGGCGATCGCGATGACCATCAGCGATCTCGAAGCGCTGGCGGGCCGCAAGGAGGAAGGGCTGCAGCGGATCGAGGAAATCCTCGCCCAGCGCCCCGGCGATCCGGAAATGCTCAATGCCAAATGCTGGTATCAGGCGACGTGGAATTACGAGCCCGAGGCGCTGGCGGAAATCTGCACCGAGGCGGTGGAGAAGGCCGACTGGTCTCCGCCCGTGCTCGACAGCAGGGCGATGGGCTATTTTCGGCTCGGCCGTTATCAGGATGCGCTGAAGGATCTCGACGCGGCGCTTTCGGCCAGTCCCGACCAGGCGCCGAGCCTGTTCATGCGCGGTGTCGTGCGGCGCGAGCTGGGCGACAAGGCGGGCGAGGCGGATATTCGCAATGCGCTGCAGCGCCAGCCCTCGCTGGAACGGTTCTTCGCCCGTTTCGGGATCGAGGCCGACTGAGCCGCGTGGGAAGGGGTGGGCTAGACCAGCCCCTTTGACCGCAGTGAAACATGCCCTTCGCGCCCCACGATCACGTGATCGTGGACGGTGATGCCCAGCAGCCTGCCGGCTTCGGCGATGCGATGGGTGATCTGGATATCCGCGCGGCTCGGCTCCGGGTTTCCGCTCGGGTGGTTGTGGACCAGGATCAGCGCGCTGGCCCCGATATCGAGCCCGCGGCGGATCACCTCGCGCGGATGGATCGCCGCTTCGTCCACCGATCCGTCGCCCACATGGTGATCGAGGATCAGCCGGTTGCGCGTGTCGAGATAGAGCACGCGCACGCGCTCCACCGTCAGATGCGCCATGTCGATCGCGAGATAATCGAGCAGCGCCTGCCAGCTTCCCAGCACCGGCTGGTCGCGCACTTCGCTGCGAGCCATGCGGCGGGCGGCGAGGGCGGTGATCTTCAGCGCGCCGATGCCGGCTTCGCCCATTCCTTTCACCTGCCTGAGCGCGCCGGGCTCGGCGTTGAGCACGCCTGCGAGCGAGCCGAAGTGCTTGAGCAGCGCCTTGGCCAGCGGCTTGGTGTCGCCGCGCGCATTGGCGCCGAACAGCAGGAATTCGAGCACTTCGTAGTCGGCCAGCGCTTCCGCCCCACCTTCGAGCAGGCGCTGGCGCAGCCGGGCGCGGTGCCGGCGCCATCATGGGCCGCCTGTTGCGGCTGATCGGGCATTTTGCTGGACAAGAGTACCCCCTCCCATCGCATGCCGCATTGCCTTTGCCGGGCCCGTCGCGCAAGTGTCGCGCAAATGGCGCATGATGGCGAACAGGAGACGGAGCTCCCGCAAGAGGAACGCCGCCGGGTCGGATGCTGGATCCTGCTGGGATTGCTGGCGCTGGTCCTGGCCGCGCTGGTGGCCGCCTGGTTCAGCCGAGAGCGCATTGCCGACAATGTGATTGCCGGCATGCTCGACGATTACGGCATCGCGGGCAGTTACGAGATCGAGAGCATCGGCCCGCAGCAGGAGGTGTTGCGCAATGTGGTGATTGGCGATCCCGCACAGCCGGACCTGACGATCGAACGCGCCATCGTGACCATCGAACCGCGTTTCGGCTTTCCCGCCATCGGCGAGGTGCGGCTGGTGAAGCCGCGGCTCTATGGCCGCTATGTCGATGATCAGCTCAGCTTCGGCGCGCTCGATCCGCTGATCTTCACCGGCGAGGAAGGCCCGTTCGAATTTCCCGACATGGCGCTCGCCGTGGAAGACGGGCGGGCGCTGCTGGAAAGCGATAACGGGCCGGTCGGCATCAAGCTGGAGGGTTCGGGGAATTTGCGCGGCGGCTTTGCCGGCGAACTGGCGGCCACCGCGCCGCAGATCGCCCTGTCCGGCTGCAAGGCGCAGGGGGCGACGCTTTACGGCAAGATCGGGATCGATGCCGAGCGCCCGCAATTTACCGGGCCATTGCGCTTCGCGGGCATGGAATGCGCCGATAGCGGCCTCGCGCTCGGCAAGGGCGCAGTGCAGCTCGACCTGCAGGGCGACCGGACTCTGGCCGGTTTCGACGGGACCGGGCAACTCCGCCTTGCCGCGCTCGCCTATGGCGCGAACCGGATGGAAAGCCTTGGCGGCGATGCCCGGCTCACCTGGCGCGATGGCGGGCTGACGGCGCGCTACGAGCTGACCGGCGAAGGCATCGCCACGGCGCAGGCGGGCGTCGCCCAGCTCGGCCTCGACGGTTCGCTTCGCACGCGGCGCAATTTCGCCAGCATCGAAGTCGATGGGACGTTGCGCGGCGACGGCATCCGTCCCGGCCCGGCCTTCGATGCAGCGCTTGCCGATATGGCGGAAGCCAGCGGTGATACGCTGCTCGGGCCGGTGGTTTCGCGGATTCGCCGCCAGCTGGGGCGCGAAGGCCGCGACAGCCGCCTCTCCGCCGACTGGACCTTGCGCCGGAATGACGGGCGCACCAGCCTGGTCATCCCGAGCGCCACACTGCGCGGCAGCAGCGGATCGGTTTTGCTCTCGCTCTCGCGCTTCCAGCTCGCATCGGGCGGGGCAGGGGAGGAGGGCGGCGTGCCGCGCTTCTCTGGCAACTTCGCGACCGGCGGTGAGGGTCTTCCGCGCATGGCCGGGCGGATGGAGCAGCGCGAGGGCGGCGGCGTGATCCTGCGCGCCAATATGGCGCCCTATGAAGCCGGCGATTCGCGCATCGCGGTGCCGGAGCTGACCCTGCTCCAGCGTTCGGACGGCGCGCTCGGCTTTTCCGGGCGGGTGGAGGCGAGCGGGGCGCTGCCGGGCGGCCATGCCGATGGGCTGGTGCTGCCGCTGTCCGGCAATTGGTCTCCGGCGCGCGGGCTCTCGCTCTGGCGCAGCTGCACTAATCTGCGCTTCAAGCGGCTGAGCCTCGCCAATCTTTCGCTCGACGGCCGCGAACTCACTCTGTGCCCGCCGCGCGGCGGAGCGATCGTGAAATATGGCGATGCCGGCCTGCAGATCGCCGCCGGCGCGCCGTCGCTGGAGCTGACGGGTACGCTCGCCGACACGCCGCTGGCGATCCGCAGCGGCGCGGTGGGCTTCGGCTGGCCCGGCAATCTCACGGCGCGGGAGCTGCAGGTCACGCTCGGCCCGCCGGGCACCGAGACCAGCTTCGCCGTCAACGAGCTCGATGCCGAGATCGGCGACGATATCGCCGGCAAGTTCGCCGGCGCCGATGTGCGGCTCTATTCGGTGCCGCTCGACCTGCTCGGGGCCAGCGGGTCCTGGCGCTATGCCGATGGGCGGCTGATGCTGACCGACGGTTCGCTGCGCGTGGAGGACCGCGAGGAAGTCGATCGCTTCAACCCTATGGTGGCGCGCGATGCCACGCTCTCGCTGGAGGACAACCGGATCACCGCGGAGGCGCTGCTGCGCGAACCGAAATCGGACCGCGCCGTGGCGCATGTCGATATCGTCCACGATCTCAACACCGCCGATGGCCACGCCGATCTGGCGGTGGATGGCTTGTCGTTCGACGACGACCTCCAGCCGCTCGATCTGACCGAGCTCGCCAAGGGCATCGTCGCCAATGTCGCGGGCACGGTTACGGGAACCGGTCGGATCGACTGGACGGCCGACGCGGTGACCAGCAGCGGGCGTTTCTCCAGCGATTCGCTCGATCTGGCCGCCGCCTTCGGCCCGGTGAAGGGCGTTTCGGGCACGGTGGAGTTCTCCGACCTGCTCGGCCTCACCACCGCGCCGCACCAGACGCTGCATATCGATGCGATCAATCCCGGCACTGAAGTTTATGACGGCAATGTGAGCTTCCAGCTGGTCGGCGGCGAGCTGCTGGAGATCGAGAAAGGCAAATGGCCGTTCTTCGGCGGTACGCTGACCATGCGGCCCGTTTCGCTCCGCTTCGGCGTGGAGGAGGAGCGCCGCTACGTGTTCGAGATCGTCGGGTTGCAGGCGCCGCTGTTCATAGAACGGATGGAGCTGGACAACCTCTCCGCCACCGGCGTGTTCGACGGGACAGTGCCGATCGTTTTCGACAAGATGGGCAATGGCAGCCTCGATGGCGGCCTGCTGATTTCCCGTCCGCCCGGCGGCAATATCTCCTATGTCGGCGAACTGACCTATGAAGACCTGTCACCGATGGCGAACTTCGCCTTCGATGCGTTGCGCTCGCTCGATTACGGTCAGATGCAGGTGGAGATGAACGGGGACCTGGCCGGCGAGATCATCACCCGGCTGGTGTTCGACGGCGTCTCGCAAGGAGAAGGCGCGCAGAAGAACTTCATCACCCGCCGGATCGCCAAGCTGCCCTTCCGCTTCGACATCAATGTCCGCGCGTCCTTCTACACGCTGCTGAACGATCTGCGCTCGCTCTATGATCCTGCGGCGATCGATCCGCGCGAACTGAATTTGCTCGATGCGCAGGGAAATCCGATCACGGACGGCGAAGCGGCCGTCCGGCAATCCTCCGCGCCGACATTGGACACGCGCGATGAACCTCCCATTCAGCCCTCGGAAAGCGAGAGAGAGCCATGAAAGCAGCCAAATTGACCAATCCCGTGCGTCCGGCGCATAAGGGCCGCATGACGGGCCAGCGCAGGGCAATGACGGGAGGGATGCTGGTGCTGGGTTCGGCACTGGTCGGGGGGTGCATCACCGTGAACGCGCCCGAGAAGCCGATCGTGATCGAACTCAATATCAACATCAAAAGCGAAGTTGTTTACCGCCTGGCGAACGACGCCGGGAACACGATTGAAGAGAACGCCGACATCTTCTGATGGAGACGATGAGAATGACGAACCGCCTGACCCGTACCGCGCTCGCCGCCGCTGCCGTGGCGCTTGCCATCGGCGGGATTTCCGCGCCCGCCTTCGCCCAGCGCGACCCGGCCTATGAGGCTGCCCGCAAGGCCGGCCAGGTCGGCGAGCAGGTCGACGGCTATCTGGGCGTGGTCGGTTCCGGCACCCCGGACCTGCGCAAGATGGTGGACGACATCAATATCAAGCGGAAGGCCGTCTATGCCGAGAAGGCGCGCGCGGCCAATGCCACGGTGCAGGAATATGCCTTCACCTCGGGCTGCCTTGCCATTGCGCGGACCGTGCCGGGCGAGAAATACCAGGCGCCTGACGGCAGCTGGCAGACCCGCACCTCCTCGCCGCCGGATCGCGATTCGCGCTGCCCCTGATTTCGTGCCCGAATCTGCTGGGCGGATCGGCTTTCCCACAGGTTGACTCGCATATGGGCCCCGTCTAGGGGGTCGGCGCCCTCGGCGGGCGGCTCTTTGCCTGTGCCGCGAACTCCTCCTAAAAGGGAGCTGGCATGAGCGAAGAAACGCCCGAACGGGACCCCATCGGCGAGGATGCGCGGATCGACGCGCTCGAGGAGCGGCTGAAGGCTGCACGCGAGCGGGAAGAACAGCGCAACCGGCCGCAGGTGAAGGGCGCTGATGCCGGATACCGGCTCGGCAACCGGGTGCTTGCGGATTTGCTGGGGGGGATCGGTGGTGGCGCGCTGATCGGTTGGGTTATCGACCGGTTTGCGGGAACGTCGCCCTGGGGCCTGTTGGTGCTGCTTTTCCTCGGAATTGTGGTTGCCTTCAGGAATATAATTCGGATTTCGAGCCGGCGCCCGGACTGACCCGGAAAGGGGAAGTGGGGGCGCCGCGTTTCAATTGTTTGGGGACTCGAACAGTCGTGGCAGCCGAAGCAGGCAGAGTCGATCCGATGCACCAGTTCGCCATCGAACCGCTTTTCGGTTCGGAGAAGTGGCAGCTGGCGGGCTATAATATCGCCTTCACCAACAGTGCGTTGTGGATGGCGATCGCCGCTGTGGCGCTGTGGATCTTCGTCGCCGGCGGAATGAAGCGCGATCTCGTGCCCGGCCGCTGGCAGATGGCGGTGGAAACCTTCACCGGTTTCATCGACGACATGCTGGCCACCAATGTCGGCAAGGAAGGGAAGAAATACGTCCCCTATATCTTCTCGCTGTTCATGTTCATCCTGTTCGCCAACCTGCTGGGCCTGATCCCGCTGCCGCTGGCGATGGTGGGCATCCACGCCTTCACCTTCACCAGCCATTTCACCATCACCGGCATCCTGGCGATCATGTCTTTCGCGATCGTGCTGGTGGTCGGCTTCTGGAAGCACGGCCTGCACTTCTTCTCGCTGTTCGTGCCGCACGGCACGCCGCTGGTGATGATCCCGCTGATCTTCGTGGTGGAGCTGTTCTCCTTCCTCGTGCGTCCCTTCAGCCTCGGCCTGCGACTGTTCGTGGCCATGATGGCAGGGCACGTGCTGCTGGAAATCCTCGCCAGCTTCATCATCGACAGCTCCAATGCCGGGGTCGGCTGGGGCGTGTTGATCGGTTTCCCGAGCTTCTTCCTGATGCTGGCGATCTGTGCGCTGGAAATCCTCGTCGCCGGCATCCAGGCCTATGTCTTCGCGTTGCTGAGTTCGCTCTACATCAACGACGCCGAAAACCTTCACTAAGTTCGTTTCACCACACAAGTTTTCACAAAGGAGTTTTGTCATGGACATGGAAGCAGCCAAGCTGATCGGCGCCGGTCTCGCGGCGATCGGTGCGGGCCTCGCCTCGATCGGCGTGGGTAACGTGTTCGGTTCGTTCCTCGAGAGCGCGCTGCGCAACCCCGGCGCCGCCGACGGCCAGCAGGGCCGCCTGTTCATCGGCTTCGCCGCTGCCGAGCTTCTGGGCCTTCTGGCCTTCCTCGTCGCGGTTATCCTGATCTTCGTCGCCTGACGAAACATCCGCGCCTTCCGGCCGGGCCCAAGCGCCTGGCCGGCGGCGCACGGCGTAACGCCAATAACCTGCTGCCCCAGTAACCTGCTGCCATAGCCTGCTGAAAGCCGGACCCGGACGATGCCACAGATAGCCCAATTGGCCGAAACCTACTCCAGCCAGATCTTCTGGTTGCTGGTGATCTTCGGCTTGGTGTTTTTCGTGATCGGCCGGGGCATGGTGCCCAAGGTGATGGGCACGGTTGAACTGCGCGACAAGCAGATCTCCGACGATCTGGCCGCCGCGCAGGCCGCGCGCGACCTGGCGGACGAGCAGGAAGAAGCCTGGCGCAAGCGCGAGAACGAAAATCGCGCCGAGGCGCAGGCTCTGGTCAATGCTGCCAGGGACGAAGCCGCTGCGAAGACGGAGAAGAAACTCTCCGCCGCGCAGAAACGGATCGACGCCAAGCTGGCCGAGGCCGAGGCGCGCATCGCCGCGGCGAGCGCCGAGGCCGCGACCGAGATCGAAAGCGTGGCCAGCGAAGCGGCGCGCGAGATCGTGCAGCGGCTGGCGGGCGTCGAAGTGGCCGAACAGGCGGCAAGCGCCGCCGTGAAGGAAGCACTGAGTCATGGCTGAGCAGTCGCCCGAACTCTTCACCACTTCGGATCCGGAGCTGTCCACCGCGATGGAAGGGCATGGCGCCGGCCATACCGAGCATGCCGAACCGAGCGCGTTCGGCCTGACTCCGGGCGGCTGGGTCGGGCTGGCCATGCTGGTCTTCCTCGGCATCCTGGTGTGGAAGGGCGTGCTGAAGTCGCTCGGCGGCGGGCTCGACAGCAAGATCGCGGCGATCCGCGAACAGCTCGAGGAAGCCAAGAAGCTGCGCGAGGAAGCGGAAGCGCTGCGCGCGGAATATACGGCCAAGATCGCCAATGCCGAGAAGGATGCGGCGGCGATGGTCGAACATGCCAAGGTCGAGGCCGAGCAGATCGTCGCCAAGGCCGAAGCCGATACCACGGCCGTGATCGCCCGCCGCAAGCAGATGGCCGAGGACAAGATCGCCGCTGCCGAGCGCGGCGCGGTCGAGGAACTGCGTGCCAAGGCCGCCAGCGCCGCCGCCACCGCGGCCAAGGGCCTGATCGCCGAGAAGCATGACGCCGCGGCCGACCGCAAGCTGGTCGACGAGACGATTTCCGGCCTCTGAACGCAGGCCAGCTCCCGTCACTCGGGGGCGTGGCAGACCGCCTCGACATTGATGCCGTCGGGATCGAACACGAAGGCGGCATAATAGTTCGGGTGATAATGCGGGCGCAGGCCCGGCGGACCGTTATCCGTGCCGCCGGCCTTCAACGCCGCATCGTAAAACGCATCCACCTGCGCGCGTGAGGCGGCCGCGAAGGCAATGTGGATACCGCTGCCGCGCGGGCCGTCATTGCCGAGCCAGAAGAACGGCTTGCCTTCCGCGCCATAGCCCACGCCGTGATAGCCCCCGCTCTGTTCCGGGGTGACTTCCATCATCATGCCGATGCCCAGCGCGGAAAGTGCTGCGTCATAAAAGCGCTGCGATGCTTCGAAATCGCTCGCGCCGATGCCGATATGGTCGATCATGCCGGTCCCCTCGATCTGGTGCCCGCCCAATATGGCCTCTAGGCGGGGCAGGGATGTGACAGGTCAGAAAGCGTCCTTCGCGGCCCGTAGCGCGGCGAAGGTCTCGGGCGGGGCAGAGCCGCCCCAGCGCGCCTGCATCGCCGGATCGTCGGCCCGCAGGAAGGGATTGGTCGCCAGTTCGCGCGCCAGGCCCGTCGGCACGGTCGGCTCGCCCGCGGCGCGCTTGCGCTCCACTTCCGCCGCATAGTCCTGCAGCGCGGCGTTGTCCGGGTCTGCATGCAGCGCGAAGCGGGCATTGGCCTGCGTATATTCATGCGCGCAATAAAGCGTCGTTTCCGGGGGCAGGGCCTTGAGCCGGGAGAGGCTCGCCCAGAATTGCGGCGGCGTGCCTTCGAACATCCGCCCGCAGCCCAGCGCGAACAGCGAATCCCCGACAAAGGCGATCCCCGCTTCGGGCAGGTGATAGGCGACATGGCCCATCGTATGCCCGCCGACATCGATCACATGCGCGGCCCATGCGCCGAGCATCACCGTGTCGCCATCGGCAACCATGCGATCGACCCCGGCGATCTTCGGCGCATCCACGGCGGGCGCGGTGATCGTGCAGCCGGTGGCGGCCTTGATCGCCTCGTTGCCGCCCGCATGGTCGGGATGCCAGTGCGTGTTCCAGATCTGGGTGATGCGCCAGCCCTTCGCCGCCGCCTCGCGCATATAGGTCTCGGCATCGGGCGTATCGATGCAGGTAGTTTCGCCGCTATCGGGATCGTGCAGCAGGAAGCCGTAATTGTCGCTCAGGCAGGGGAACTGGTGGATTTGCAGGGTCATGTGTCTCTCCCGCGCGGATGGCGCGGCATTTGCGGCAGTTTCACCCATTCGTGCCTGCTTTGCTCATAGACGGAGCGATCGGGCAGCCGCGATGTGGAAGGATCGGCGATCGTGCCGATGGTGATCCCGATCAGCCCGCGATACTTGCCGGGCAGCGCATAGACCGTGCTGCCGCATTCCGGGCAGAAGCCGGTGGTGAAGGTCTCGCCGCTGTCGCAAGGCCGGGTGAACTGTTTGGAAGGGCCGAACAGGCACACTTCGGCCTTTTCGTAATAGGAAATCACGCCGAAGGGCGATCCGCTGCGCCGCTGGCAATCCACGCAGTGGCACATGACGGTCATCGCCTCGGCGCCGTCATTGATCTCGGCGGTGAGATTTCCGCATTGGCAGCTGGCTTGCATCACACCGATCTAGGCGCTGCAACCGCCATAGGAAAGGCCCGCCCGCTCGGGTGAGCGGACGGGCCTTTCGCTATGCCTTGCGGCGGGCTGGGGAGGGTTATTCGCCCTTCTTCAGCGCTTCACCGAGGATGTCGCCGAGCGAGGCGCCCGAGTCCGACGAACCATACTGCTCGACAGCCTGCTTCTCTTCCGAGATCTGGCGGGCCTTGACCGAGAAGTTCGGCTTCTTCGAACGATCGAAGCCGGTAACCATGGCGTCGATCTTCTGGCCGGTCTGGAAGCGGTCGGGGCGCTGCTCGTCGCGGTCGCGGCCGAGGTCGCTGCGCTTGATGAAGCCGGTCGCGCCGTCTTCGCCGGCCTGCACTTCGAGGCCGCCATCGCGAACTTCGAGCACGGTCACGGTGACAACGTCGCCGCGCTTCAGGCCGCCGGTGCCGGCACCGGAAGCGGAAGGCGCGCCCTTTTCGAGCTGCTTCATGCCGAGCGAGATACGCTCCTTCTCGACATCGACATCGAGCACGACCGCGTTGACCTCTTCACCCTTGCGGTGCAGCGCCAGCGCATCCTCGCCCGAGATGCCCCAGGCGATGTCGGACATGTGGACCATGCCGTCCACATCGCCGGGCAGGCCGATGAACAGGCCGAATTCGGTGGCGTTCTTGACTTCGCCTTCCACGGTCGAACCGACCGGGTGCTTCTCGGCGAACTCTTCCCACGGATTGCGCTGGGCCTGCTTGAGGCCGAGCGAGATGCGGCGCTTCTCGGAATCGACTTCCAGCACCATCACTTCCACTTCCTGCGAGGTGGAGACGATCTTGCCCGGATGGACGTTCTTCTTGGTCCAGCTCATTTCGGAAACATGGACCAGGCCTTCGATGCCCGGCTCCAGCTCCACGAAGGCGCCGTATTCGGTGATGTTGGTGACGGTGCCGGACACCTTGATGCCGACCGGGTACTTGGCGGCGACGCCTTCCCACGGATCGCTTTCAAGCTGCTTCATGCCCAGCGAGATGCGCTGCGTATCGGCATTGATGCGGATGATCTGCACGGTGACGGTGTCGCCGATATTGATCACTTCGCTCGGGTGGTTGACGCGCTTGTAGCTCATGTCGGTGACATGCAGCAGGCCGTCGATACCGCCCAGATCCACGAAGGCGCCGTAATCGGTGATGTTCTTGACGACGCCGTCGATCACCTGGCCTTCGGAGAGCTTGTCGATCAGCTCGCTGCGCTGTTCGGCGCGGGTTTCTTCCAGCACGGCGCGGCGCGAGACGACGATGTTGCCGCGGCGGCGATCCATCTTCAGGATCTGGAAGGGTTGCGGCATTTCCATCAGCGGGGTGACATCGCGCACGGGGCGGATATCGACCTGCGAGCCGGGCAGGAAGGCCACGGCGCCGTCGAGATCGACGGTGAAGCCGCCCTTCACGCGGCCGAAGATGCGGCCTTCGACGCGCTTGCCTTCGCCGAATTCGTTTTCAAGCTTGTCCCAGGCGGCTTCGCGGCGGGCGCGGTCGCGGCTGAGCATCGCTTCGCCATCGGCGTTTTCGACGCGGTCGACATAGACTTCGACCTCGGAGCCGATGCTCAGGCCGTGCTCGCCATCGACGCGGGCAAATTCCTTGAGATTGACGCGGCCTTCGCTCTTCAGGCCGACATCGATAATGGCCATGCCATTTTCGATATTGGTGACGGTGCCTTTGACGACGCGGCCTTCGAAGCCGCCATCCTCGGCGCCGCCGAGCTGTTCATTGAGAAGCGCCTCGAAATCGGCGCGTGTGGGATTGGCTGTAGATGCCATAAAGGTTTGGTTCCTGATTCACATTATTCCGGCCAGGCGGTTGTCTCCGCCGGTCTTTGTGGCCGAACTGCCCGCGAAGCCGGATGCCTGCGTGGGCGACCTCGGGCCCATTCTCGAAAACGAAGCCGGCGCGGGAAACGCGCGTGTCGGCTCCAATTATCCGGAAACGGTCCTTCGGACGGGCGCGCACATAGGCGCGCGAGGCGCGAAAGGCAAGAGCGCAGGCCCTTGGTGCTCCGGGGCCTGGAACACTTGGAACACTGTCCTGGCGGGAATAATTCCGCCCTGGCGATGCGGCCTTGGGCGAGGGGCGAGAACGGGCGGGGCAGGGAAGCGGCATTGCCCGACTGTGCCTGCCTGCTCCGGGTGTAGGACAGCACTGGGCCCGCCTAGACAAGTTCAATTGGAACGTCGTGTCTGCGACCTGCGATTTTCTGCCAAAGGCGGACTTTCGGGAGGCAACCCGTTTGCGGACGTTTTAGCTTCGTGCCATCCTCCATCCGTTGCGTTGAAGGATTTTGATCCGTGAATATTGCCCGTGCGATAATTGGCTGGACGGACGGGATTGCAGCTGAGGGTATTCGTTCAAGGGGGCTTCTATTTTTCCCTATATGCCCTTGGATGTTAGTTGCTGCTTACCGAAGCACGCTGACCATCATCATTGCTAGCGTTCTGTCTTTTTCAGCGCTCGCATTCGTCACATGGCGATTTGTCGTTGTGATGAAGGCGCAGGCAACCAAGAGTGATCGCGAATACGATCACGAAGGCAAGTACGATCTGGCGCCTGAATACCACTATACGGAAAGCGCCACTGAAGCTGCGGAAAGGAAACGCAGGAGTCGCACGTAATCTTGAAGCCGAAATCCGTTAGGCCGCGAGTTAAAGGCAATGTCCGCCCATTCCAGCCATTCGACGCGAACCTTCAGCTATCCGGAAGCGGCCAGCACCTGAGCTGGAGCCTGTCCGGCCCGCCTAGTGCCGCGCCTGCTCGACAGCTTCGATGGCCGCGGCGACGGCCTGATCGCGATCCAGTTCCGATGTATCGAGTACGAAGGCGTCGGGAGCGGCCACCAGCGGGGCTTCCTTGCGGGTCCGGTCGCGTTCGTCGCGGATGCGCAGGTCGTCCTCGATCTCGCGCAGCGTGTGGCTTTCGCCGCGCAGGGCCATTTCCTTCCAGCGGCGCATTGCGCGCGCTTCCACGCTGGCGGTGACGAACAGCTTCACCTCGGCCTCCGGCGCGATCACCGTGCCGATATCGCGCCCGTCGAGCACCGCGCCGCCGGGCTGGGTCGCGAAGCCGCGCTGGCGTTCGAACAGCGCCTGCCGCACTTCGTGGTGCACCGAGACCCGGCTCGCGAGCCCGCCGGTTTCCTCATTGCGCAGTTCGGGATCGTCCAGCAGCTCTTCGGAAAAACGGGTGGCCGCCAGCGCGTCCCCCGCATCGTCGGGATCGCCGCCGGCGAGGAAGACCTGCCGGCCGACCGCGCGATAGAGCAGGCCCGTATCGAGATGCGGGAGGCTGAAATGCGCGGCGAGCGCCTTGGCGATCGTGCCCTTGCCGGAAGCGGTCGGTCCATCGACGGCGATGATCATGCGGCGACACCTTCGAGCAGCGTCTCGAATGTCGGGAAGCTGGTGGCGATCGGCCTTGTGTCGTCAACCTCTACACCCGCGCTGCTGGCGAGGCCGGCCACGGCCATGCTCATGGCGATGCGGTGGTCGAGATGGGTGGCGACGGGCGCGTCTCCGCCGGGAAGCGGATCGCCGCCGGTTCCCTCGATCACGAGGCCGTCTTCGCGTTCCTCGATCCGAGCGCCGGCCTTCTTCAGGGCTTCGGCCATAACGGCGAGGCGATCGGATTCCTTGACCCGCAATTCATCGAGCCCGCTGGTGATGGTGCGCCCCTCGGCCAGCGAAGCGGCGACGAACAGCACCGGGAATTCGTCGATCATGCTCGGGGCGATGGCGGGGTCGACCTCGATCCCCGTCAGCGCGGAATGGCGCACGCGCAAATCGGCCACCGGCTCGCCGCCGACTTCGCGCCGGTCCAGTTCCTCGATATCGCCGCCCATCTGGCGCAGCACGGCGATCAGGCCCGCGCGGGTGGGATTGAGGCCGACATTCTCGATCACCAGATCGCTGCCGGGCACGATCAGCGCCGCGACGATGAAGAAGGCGGCCGACGAAGGATCGCCCGGCACGTCGATGGTCTGCGGCTGCAATTCGGCCTTGCCGCGCAGGCGGATCGCCCGTTCGCCGTCCTCTTCCTCCACCCACAGATCGGCGCCGAAGCCTTTCAGCATCCGCTCCGTATGGTCGCGCGTGGGCACGGGCTCGATCACGCTGGTCACGCCGGCGGTGTTGAGCCCGGCGAGCAGGACGGCGCTCTTCACCTGCGCGCTGGCGACGGGCAGGCGATAGCTGATCGGAACGGCCGGATCGGCGCCATGCACGGTCAGCGGCAGCGTGCCGCCGGGGCTGGCGGTGAATGTGGCGCCCATCGTGGAAAGCGGATCGGTCACGCGGCCCATCGGGCGCTTCGAGAGGCTGGCGTCGCCGGTCAGCGTCGCGGTGAGCGGATGGCTGGCGAGGATACCCAGCAGCAGGCGGGTGGAGGTGCCGCTATTGCCCATGTCGAGCAGGCCTTCCGGCTGGCGCAATCCGCCGACGCCGACTCCGCGCACCGACCATGCGCCTTCGCCCGTGCGGGCGATGTCCGCGCCCATCGCCCGCAGCGCGGCGGCGGTGGCCAGCACGTCCTCGCCCTCGAGCAGGCCGGTGATCGTGGTCTCGCCCCTGGCCAGCGCGCCGAACATCAGCGAACGGTGGCTGATCGACTTGTCGCCCGGCACGCGAATCCGCCCGCGCAGCGGTCCGGAAGGGGCGAAACGGCGCGGTTTCATCATGCTGGGATCGCTGGCGGACACGCGGCGGACTCTCGGGCAAGCATTGGGAAGGGCGGGCGGCCTGCCCGCATTCGGGTGGCGGCTTTTGACAGTGCAGGGGGCCTGTGGCAAGGCGCGCCGCTCTTGATTCCGGCCCTTGAATCTGTCTTGGGGCATCTCCATCAAGTCACGCGAATTTCTAAGCGCGCCCGATGGGCGGGCAGACGAGGATATATACATGGTCAAGCCTGAGTGGGGCTCCAAGCGAACCTGCCCCAAATGCGCGGAACGCTTTTACGACCTCGGCAAGGACGATCCGGTCACCTGCATCGAATGCGGGAACGAGTGGTATCCCGAGCCGGTGCTCAAGTCCAAGCAGCCGATTCCCTTCGAGGAAGTGGAGAAGGACAAGGAGAAGGAAAAGGATTCCGATCTCGCCGATGACGATCTGGAAGATATCGACGAGGACGATGATTCGCCCGATAACGATGTCGATCTCGGCGGCGACGACGATCTTGGCGTGGCCAAGACTTCGGATGACGACGACGAGGACACCTGATCGCATGCCATCGCAGCGCCTTCGCCTGCCCGGGGCAGGCAGGGCCGCGATGAAAATCACTTGCGATTTGGGGCTTGCGAAACGGCGGCTCTGCCCATAAAGGGCTGCCTCCCGAGCCAAGGAGCTTGGGGATGACGCACCTCCCAGGGTGCGCCAGACAGAATGGAACGGGGCCTTAGCTCAGCTGGGAGAGCGCTACAATGGCATTGTAGAGGTCAGCGGTTCGATCCCGCTAGGCTCCACCATTCTCCGGCAATCATCGCCGGAAGAGACTGAAATAGGCCATGTTTCATACATGGCGCCCAGTGCTGATTTGCACGCTGGCCGACGAGGTTTCGTCCGCCGGCGTTTTTGGCGTTTACCGCCGTTGAGGAGTGACGCGAGGCCATGTTCGACACGCTATCAGATCGCCTGACCGGTGTGTTCGACCGCCTGCGCGGCCGCGGCGCGCTGAACGAACAGGATGTGCGCGAGGCCATGCGCGAAGTGCGCATCGCGCTGCTCGAAGCCGATGTCGCGTTGCCGGTGGCGCGTAGCTTCATCGACAAGGTCACCGAAAGGGCTGTCGGCCAGCAGGTGCTGAAATCGGTCACGCCGGGCCAGCAGGTCGTCAAGATCGTCAATGACGAGCTGGTGGCGATGCTGGGCGGCGATGCGGAAGGCGGCCAGGCCGCGCCGCTCGATCTCGATGCCAAGCCGCCGGTCGTGGTGATGATGGTCGGCCTGCAGGGTTCGGGCAAGACCACCAGCACCGCCAAGATCGCCAAGCTGCTGAAGGAAAAGCAGGGCAAGAAGCCGATGATGGCGTCGCTCGACGTCAATCGCCCGGCGGCGCAGGAACAGCTCAAGGTTCTCGGCGAGCAGGCCAACGTCGCCACGCTGCCGATCGTGCCGGGCCAGCAGCCGGTCGATATCGCCCGCCGCGCGCTCGAATCGGCCAAGTTGCAGGCGGTTGACGTGCTGCTGCTCGATACGGCGGGCCGCCTGCATGTCGATGAAGCGCTGATGGCCGAGATGAAGGCCGTCGCCAGCGTCTCCGCGCCGACCGAAGTGCTGCTGGTGGTCGATTCGTTGACCGGCCAGGACGCGGTGAATGTCGCGCAGAGCTTCTCCGACGAAGTGCCGCTGACCGGCGTGGTGCTCACGCGCATGGACGGCGATGCCAGGGGCGGCGCGGCGCTGTCCATGCGCGCCGTCACCGGCAAGCCGATCAAGTTCGCGGGCACGGGCGAGAAGCTCGACGCGATCGAGCCGTTCCATCCGAGCCGCGTGGCCGACCGCATCCTGGGCATGGGCGATGTCGTCAGCCTGGTGGAGAAGGCCGCCGCGGTCGTCGACAAGGAAGAGGCGGACAAGCTCGCCGAGCGGATGCTCAAGGGCCAGTTCGACATGAACGACCTGCGCACCCAGCTCGGCCAGATGCAGAAGATGGGCGGCCTCGGCATGCTCGCGGGCATGATGCCGGGCATGAAGAAGGCCAAGCAGGCGATGGCCGCCAGCGGCATGGACGACAAGGTGCTGGTGCATATGGACGCCATCATCGGCTCCATGACGCGCAAGGAACGCGCCAATCCCGCGCTGATGAACGCCAAGCGCAAGAAGCGCGTCGCCGCCGGTTCCGGCACTTCGGTGCAGGAGGTCAACAAGCTCCTGAAGATGCACCAGGAGATGGGCCGGGCGATGAAGCAGATCAGGAAGATGGGCGGGCTTAAGGGCCTCGGCGCGCTGCTCGGCGGCGGTGGCGGCAAGGGCGGAGCCGGCGGCCCGATGGGCGGCGGAGCGGGCGGAATGCCCGGCCTCGGCGGCCCGGGTGGAGCCGGTGGGCAGCTTCCGCCCGACCTGCAGAATTTATTGAACAAGAAGTGATTTCAACGGATTGAATCGGAAAGGTTAGAAACAATGGCTATTGCAATTCGTCTGTCGCGCGGTGGCGCCAAGAAGCGCCCCTATTACCGCATCGTGGCTGCTGACAGCCGCAAGCCGCGTGACGGCAAGTATCTGGAGCAGATCGGCACCTACAACCCGCTGCTCGCCAAGGACGACGAGAACCGCGTGAAGTTCGACGAGGATCGTGCGCGTTACTGGCTGGGCGTCGGCGCGCAGCCGAGCGACCGCGTGGCCCGCTTCCTCGATGCCGCCGGCATTCGCGAGCGTGCGGCGAAGAACAACCCGAAGAAGGGTGAGCCGGGCCAGGCTGCCAAGGACCGCGCCGAAGAGAAGGCCGCGAAGCTGGCCGAGGCCGAGGAAGCCGCCAAGGCTGCCGAGGAAGAGGCGAAGAACGCTGCTGCCGCGGAAGAAGAAGTGACGGAAGAGGCTCCGGCCGAGGAAGCGCCCGCAGCCGAAGCACCGGCCGAAGAGGTTCCCGCCGAGGAAGCCACCGAGGAAAAGGCCGAGGGCTGATGCTTCTCCTCCCCTCCCGCTTGCGGGAGGGGCCGGGGCTGGGCGCAGGCAATGCCGCGCCCGGCCGGGCCCACTGCCAAACCTTCCCGCAGGCGGAAGGGGCTTCCCTTGTCCGATAGACCCGTCACGCTCGCCGCCATTACCGGCGCGCATGGCGTGACGGGTGATGTGCGCCTCAAGCTGTTCGGCGAGGGGCTTGCGGCGCTCAAGCGCTACAAGAGCTTCAATGGTGGCGCGCTGACGCTGACCAAGCTGCGCGACGACAATAAGGGCGGGGCCATCGCCCGGTTCGAGCAGGCGGGCGATCGCACTGCCGCCGAGAAGCTGCGCGGCACCGCGCTGACCGTGCCGCGTTCCGCGTTGCCGCCGCTCGAAGAGGGCGAATATTACCATGCCGACCTGATCGGCCTCGCCGCCGTGTCCGACGCCGGGGAAGCGCTCGGCACGGTCGTCGCGGTCGAGAATTACGGTGCCGGCGATATCGTCGAGATCGAGCGCCCCGCCGGCGAGGACGGCAAGCCGGGCAAGCGTTTCATGGTGCCGATGATCGCCGCAGCGGTGCCCGAATGGGATGATGAAAGGCTGGTCGTGACCACCGAATTCGTTACCTGATAGGCCGATGGACATGGAAGCGGCCTTCATTCTCGGATGGTATGCGATTTTCGGCGTGATCGGGCTGAACGTCCTTTCCGCGGGCGCCGCGGCCATGCTGCATATCTGGCGCGGTGCGATGCGCCCGCGCAGCCGCATTGCCCTTTCGGCGGTGATCGCCGGGCTGTTCCCTGCCAGCAGCATCTTTCCCGTCGTCATTTCGGAAATGGGAGGCAGCGCCGGCACGGAGACGCTGATCGGGCTGGGCGTGGTAAGTGTCGTGTCCGTGGCGGTCTGCGGGCTTCTGTCCCTGCCGCTGGGAATCGTGGTTTCGCGCAAGCTCGAAGGCGGGCGCGATCGGTCGGAAATTTTCGAATAGGGCCCGGTTTCTCGGAACAAGGCGCCTGCCCGGCCTTTGGTTCGGCAAGCGGCGGTGCCTCCGTGTGGCCGGCGTGATTCAGGCAAGGCGCGGAAAAAACTCCGGCCTGCCGGTTCACGCCACGCCCGAAATCTGCTTATAGAGGCCCCGCCAATCCGAATATCAGCAATTGCGCCCGGCTAAATGCGGGGTTCGACGCCTTGCGCCGGCGCGGAACAGGGAGACCAATGACAGAAACGGACAACACCGTATTCGCCCCAGAAGATAAACAGGATTATGGCGATGATCCCGTCGCCGTTCGCAATACCGACCATTACACGAACGAATATGTTCGCGGGTTCGTGAACAAATGGGATGAATTGATCGATTGGGACGCCCGCGCGAAAAGCGAAGGCCGCTTCTTTATCGATGTACTCAAGGCACGCGGCAAGAAGTCCGTCCTTGATGTTGCCACCGGCACCGGCTTCCACTCCGTCCAGCTGCTCAAGGCCGGTTTCGACGTGACGTCCGCCGATGGGTCGGCGGAAATGCTGGCGATGGCCTTCCAGAACGCCGCCGATCAGGGCCACATGCTCAAGACGGTCCATGCCGACTGGCGCTGGCTCAACAAGGATGTGCACGGCAAGTTCGATGCGATCATCTGCCTCGGCAACAGCTTCACCCACCTGTTCGAGGAAAACGACCGCCGCCGCGCGCTGGCGGAATTCTACGCCGCGCTGAAGCATGACGGGATCCTGATCCTCGACCAGCGCAATTACGACAGCATCCTCGACGACGGCTTCGCGTCCAAGCACAAATACTATTATTGCGGAGACAAGATCTCGGCCGAGCCGGAATATGTCGACGACTCGCTGGCGCGGTTCAAATACAGCTTCCCCGACGGCAGCGACTACCATCTGAACATGTTCCCGATCCGCAAGGACTACACGCGCGGCCTGTTGCGCGATGTCGGGTTCCAGCAGATCCATTCCTACGGGGACTTCCAGGAAGAGGGCGAAGAAAAATCGCCGGACTTCTTCGTGCATGTGGCGGAGAAAGAATATGCCGACTGAGGCGACGATCGACACGGCCCGCGACTATTACGACAGCGAGGAAGCCGACGAGTTCTACTCCACCATCTGGGGCGGGGAGGACATCCATGTCGGCATCTACGAGAAAACCCGCGACATTCGCGAAGCCAGCCGCACCACTGTGGAGCGGATGGCCGAACTGCTCGGCGACCTGCCTTCCCGGCATATCCTCGATATCGGCTCCGGCTATGGCGGCGGGGCGCGCAAGCTGGTGGCCGATTTCGGCGCCAGGCATGTCACCTGCCTGAACATCTCCGAAGTCGAGAATGAGCGGAACCGGGCCTTCACCGAAAAGGCCGGCCTGTCCGACAGGATCGACGTGGTGGACGGATCCTTTGACGATCTGCCGTTCGGTGATGCCTCCTTCGACACGGTGTGGAGCCAGGACGCGATCCTGCACGCGCCGGACCGCAAGGCGGTGCTCGATGAAGTGGCGCGGGTGCTCAAGCCGGGCGGCGTGTTCATCTTCACCGATCCGATGCAGGCCACCGATCTGCAGGATGCCTCCGCGCTGCGGCCGATCTACGACCGGATCCATCTGCCGGACCTGGCATCCTTCGGCTTCTATCGCGACGAACTTGGCAAGCGGGGCTTCGAGGAAGTCCTGATCGAGGATCGCAGCGAGGAAATCGGCAATCACTATGGCCGGGTGGCCGAAGAGCTCGACGCGCGCCGCGATGAGCTGTCGGCCAGTGACGCCTTTGTGGATCGCATGATCGAAGGGCTCGGCCACTGGGTGCGCGGCTGCGCCGCCGGCAAGCTCACCTGGGGCATAATGCTGTTCCGCAAGACGGGCTGAGGGCTCTCTCCGTACGGTCGGGACGCCGGGCCGCGCAGCCAGGATTTGCCTGCGCGCGCGGCGCGGCGTAACGGCCCCGGTCATGAGTTTTGCCGCTACTGTCCTCACGCTCTATCCGGAGATGTTTCCCGGCCCGCTCGGCGTGTCGCTGGCGGGCCGTGCGCTGGAGCGCGGCGACTGGTCGCTGGCAACGGTCCAGATCCGCGATTTCGCAACGGACAAACACCGGACGGTGGATGATACGCCCGCCGGGGGCGGGGCAGGCATGGTGCTGAAGCCTGATGTGCTCGCCGCCGCCATCGACCACGCCCTGGCGAGCCAGCCCAACTGCCCGGTGCTGGCCATGACCCCGCGCGGGGCGCCTGTCACCCAAGCGCGCATCCGCGAGCTTTCGGCGGGGCCGGGCGTCACCATCCTGTGCGGAAGGTTCGAGGGCTTCGATGAGCGGATCTTCGCCGGAAGGCCGGTCGAGGAGGTCTGCGTCGGCGATATCGTGCTGTCCGGCGGCGAGCCGGCGGCGATCATGCTGCTCGATGCCTGCGTGCGCCTGCTGCCCGGCGTGATGGGCGCGGCCGATAGCGGCGCGGAGGAGAGCTTCGAGGAAGGGCTGCTCGAATATCCGCAATATACAAGGCCGGTGGAATGGGAGGGGCACGCGATTCCCGACATCCTGCGATCCGGCGACCACGCGAAGATCGCCGCATGGCGCCGCGAACGGGCGCTGGAAGACACGCGCGAACGGAGGCCCGATCTCTGGCGGCGGCTCGGCAAGGGCGATTCCTGATCCGGCGGCACGCGCTGTCGCTTGACGCGATCTGCGGGATCGACACTATCCCCGCAAGACACGGCGACGATATTCACCGCGGGGGGCGGCATGGATCATTTCTGGGCGGGGCTTGGCTGGATATGGGATCTCGTCGAGGCGACTGACAAGTTCGGCTCGATCGCGACCGCGCTGCTGGCCCTGTTCGTCTATTTCGAGGCCAAGCGGATCCGCAAGATCGAGTGGTTCTCCAAATCGGCCGAGAACTGGACCGGTTTCAACAATATGGTCCTCTCCAACGGCATGGACGATCGCTGGGGCGAAATTCTCGGCGGCAAGGTGCCGCTGGAGAAGATGAGTACCAGGGACCTGCTGATCCTCTATTCCTACCTCAACGTGCTGGTGTTCGAATACAAGGCGAGTTCGATGGGCCTGCTCCACCGGTCCTATGCCGACAAGTCGATCAACGACAACGCGCTGCAATTGCGCAGCCTGATGCCGGGGCTTTTCGCGCATTTGCGGCGCGACGGCTGGCCGGCGGAATTCATCGCCCATCTCGAGCGGGTCCATGCGGATTTGCCCGAGCCGGTGGCGGCGCCGGATACGGGCGAGGGAGCGGGCGCACAGGATGCCCCGGCACCGGCCGCTTGACGCTTGCATTTGCCCGCGTCCTTGCGTAAGGGCCGCGCCTTCGGGCGAGGTCCGGTGTTTCCCATAGAGGGCTGCCGGTAATCGCTTCATACCCGACCTCTATGATGGGAAGGGCGCACGGTCCCTGAAGTGCTGCGATCGGGGGATCATGCGAGGATTGCCGCATGGCGGAAACGCCGGGCGGGCAATTTGATCGGTTACGCAGGCCGGACCTTTGGGAGCGCCACAGGGGCGCTCGGGACCGACCTGCCTCTGGCGCGCGGCGTGACGAATAGGGAGCTCAGACATGGGTCTGATCCAGGAAATCGAGGCCGAGACCATCGGCCAGCTCAGCGAGGGGAAGGACATCCCCGAATTCCGCGCCGGTGACACCGTGCGCGTGGGCGTGCGCGTCGTCGAAGGCAACCGCACTCGTGTCCAGAATTTCGAAGGCGTGTGCATCGCCCGTTCCAACCGGGCCATGGGCAGCAACTTCACCGTCCGCAAGATCAGCTTCGGCGAAGGCGTGGAACGCGTCTTCCCGCTCTATTCGCCCAATATCGACAGCATCACCGTGGTTCGCCGCGGCGTCGTGCGTCGTGCGAAGCTCTATTACCTGCGTGGCCGCACCGGCAAGCGCGCTCGTATCGCCGAGCGCCGCGAGAATGTGAGCCAGTAAGGCCTACGGGTCTTCCACGCATACGATTTCATGCGTAACGAAAGGGCGCTTCGGGCATCACCGAGGCGCCCTTTCTGCATTTGGAGTTACAGTTCTATGCACCCCCTTCGCCTGTTTGCCGCCGCCAGCGCGCTTGCCCTGCTGGCTGTCCCGTCTATCGCAGCGGCGCAGGAGGAGAAGGTGATGAACGAGGCCGGGCAACAGGAACTGACGCTGGAGCGGGTTTTCGGCAGCCCGAGCCTGAACGGGCCGGGGCCGCGCGGGCTCAAGCTCTCGCCCGATGGCCGATACCTCACGCTGCTGCGCAACCGCCCGGACGACAAGGACCGCTACGACCTGTGGGGCTATGACCGCGAGAGCGGCGATTGGCGGATGCTGGTGGATAGCGAGAAGCTCGGCACCGGCCGCGAATTGTCCGAGGCGGAAAAGATGCAGCGCGAGCGCGAGCGCATCGGCAGCCTGAAGGGCATCGTAACCTATGACTGGTCGGAGGATGGCAGCTCGATCCTCGTCCCGCTCGACGGCGATCTCTATCTCGCCAAGCTGGACGGGACCACGCAGCGCCTGACCGATACCGAGGCGAGCGAACTCAATCCCAAGCTCAGCGAGACCGGCGCCTATGTCTCCTTCGTGCGCGACGGGCAGCTCTGGACCGGCAAGCTGGGCGAGGATGCCACGCCGGTAACGCCGAAGGAGGGCGACCTAGTCAGCTGGGGCGTCGCCGAATTCGTAGCCCAGGAAGAGCTCGACCGCCGCACAGGCTTCTGGTGGTCGCCGAACGATAGCCGCATCGCCGTCGCCCGGGTGGATGACAGCCCGGTCGGCGTCGTCACCCGCGCCGCCATCGGGGCCAAGGGCACGCGCACTTTCGATCAGCGCTATCCGGCGGCGGGCACGCCCAATGCCGATGTCACGCTGTTCGTGATCGATCCCGATGGCGGCAACCGCGTGCAGGTCGATCTCGGGCCGGACAGCGACATCTATCTCGCTCGCGTGGACTGGGCGCCCGATGGCAGCGCGCTTTATGTCCAGCGCCTCAATCGCGAACAGACCGCGCTCGACATGCTCAAGGTCGATCCGGCCACGGGCGAAAGCAGCCTGCTGTTCAGCGAGAAGGCGGCCGAGGGGCACTGGATCAACCTCACCGACAATTACAAATTCCTCGACGATGGCAGCCTGATCTGGTGGTCGGAACGCAGCGGCTACGGCCATCTCTACCGCTTCGCCGATGGCGCATGGACCCAGCTGACCAGCGGGGACTGGGTCGTCACCGGGCTGGCCGGCGTCGATCAGGATGCGGGCCGGGTCTATTTCACCGGCACGAAGGACGATCTGCTGGCGAAGCAGGTCTATGCACTGGATCTCGCCGATCCTTCCAAGATCGAGCGGCTCAGCGATCCGGCCTTCACCAATTCGGCGGGCATGGACAAGTCCGGCAAGCTGCTTGTGGTCGCCCGCTCGTCCGAAACGCAGCCTTCGCAGAGCTACCTTGCCGACGGCACGGGCAAGCGGCTGATCTGGATCGAGGAAAACGCCCTCGATGCGGACCATCCCTACACGCCCTTCATGGCCAGCCATCGCCTGGCGACTTACGGCACCATCCCCGGCGCGGACGGGCATCCGCTCTATTGGCGGATGATCACGCCAGAGCTGAAGCCGGGCAAGAAATATCCGGTGTTCTTCCAGCATTATGGCGGGCCGCACTCGCAGACCGTGTCCAAGGGCTGGGGCGGCGCGCTGGAGCAATATATCGTCGATAAGGGCTACATCTTCTTCGAGATCGACAATCGCGGCAGTTCCAATCGCGGTGTCGATTTCGAAAAGGCGATCTACCGCGCGATGGGCTCGGTCGAGGTCGAGGACCAGAAGCGCGGCGCCGAATATCTGAAGACGCTCGATTTCGTCGATCCCGACAAGATCGCGATCTATGGCTGGTCCTATGGCGGATACATGACGCTGAAGATGCTCGAAGCCGATCAGGGGCTCTATGCCGCGGGCATCGCCGGCGCGCCCGTCACCCGCTGGGAGCTTTACGACACCGCCTATACCGAACGCTACATGGGCACGCCGCAGAAGGACGCGGCAGCCTATGCCAAGAGCGCGGCGATCGAGGATGCCCCCAAGATCGCCGATCCGATGCTGCTGGTTCACGGCATGGCCGACGACAATGTGGTGTTCGAGAATTCGACCGAGCTGGCCGCCAAGCTGCAGGGCGACGCGGTGCCGTTCGAGATGATGTTCTATCCCGGCTACACCCACCGCGTGGGCGGGCCGAAGATCAGCGTCCACCTGTGGGACACGATCTTCGACTTCCTCGACCGCCACGGCGTGACTCCGGCCGATTGAGCGGGACCGCGTGACCGACAAGGGAGAAGACGAGGGCGGCGTCCTCGGTGTCAGCGGCGCATGGGCGATGGCCGTCGGCGGCATGATCGGCGGCGGCATCTTCTCCACTCTCGGCGTGGTCATTTCCGTCGCCGGGGAGTGGGCCTGGCTCAGCTTCCTGATCGGCGGCGTGGTCGCGCTCGCCTCGGGCCATTCCTATTCGGCGCTGACCCGGCAGATCGGCGAGCCGGGCGGGTCCTATGCCTATATGCGGGCGATGGGCTGGAACACGGCCGCGCGGATCGTCGCATGGGTGCTGGTGGTCGGCTATACGCTGACGGTCTCGGTCTATGCGGTGACCTTCGGGGCCTATGCGGCCAATGTCTTCCATGCGCCGGACTGGGTGAAGCTTGCTGCTGCGATCGGCGCGATCGTGGCGCTCGCCGGCGTCAACCTAGCCGGCGCGGCGCAGGCCAACATGCTGGAAAAGGTGGCGGTGTGGGGCAAGCTGGTGATCCTGCTGGGGCTGGCCGGTTTGGGCCTGTCCCATTGGGCGCCAGAAAAGCTGGTGCTCGATCCGGGCCAGCCGATCGGCTTCTCCGGCGCGCTGGTGGGCATGGGCGTGGTCTTCATGGCCTATGAGGGCTTCCAGCTGCTCAGCTACGATTATGACGAGATGATCCACCCTTCGCGGACCATCCGCATCGCCATGCCGCTGGCCATATTGGTGACGACGATCACCTATATCGTGGTGGCGCTGGGGGCCGGGATGCTGGCCGGCGCGCAGTCGATCGTCGCCAATGAGGAGGTGTCGCTGGCAATCGCCGGGCGGGAGGCGCTCGGCATCGCCGGCTTCATCGCCGTGTCCATCGCCGCGACCTTCTCCGCCGGTTCGGCCATCAACGCCACGGTCTTCGCCACCGCCCGGCTTGCTGAACGCGCCGCCAGCGATGGCGAAATGCCGGCGCTTTTCGCCAGCCGCGACGAGCGCGACGTTCCGTGGTTCGGCACGGTGGTGATCTCCGGCGTGGCTTCTGTGCTGGTGCTGGTCGGCGGGATCGAACAATTGGTGGAGGGGGCCAGCTTCGTCTTCCTGACGATCTTCGGGCTGGTGAACTTCATCGCCATCAGGCGGAAGGTCGGGCGGCGTTCGATCGCGCTTGTCGGCCTCAGCGGTTCCGTGGCCGGTGCGGCCATGCTGGTGCTCTATCTGGCCGGAGTGGTGTAAGCCGCCGCGCGCAAATTGCTGCGGCGCCGAGATTCCGCCTTGCCGGTCTTGCTGCGGCGCAATAACGTGGTTTCATGAGACATCATATCCTGCGCGCCGCCGCTCTCTCGCTCCCGCTCTGCCTCCTTGCCCATGCGTCCTTCGCCGCGCCGCCCAAGCAGGATAGCGGCCCGGTCGATCCGATGGCGAATGAGATCGTCGAGAAATACGACTGGGTGCGGCCGGAGGCGGACTATATCCGCCGTGAGGAAATGATCCCGATGCGTGACGGGGTGAAGCTCTACACCGTCATCGTCATGCGCAAGGGCACCAAGGACGCGCCGATCCTGCTGTCGCGCACACCCTATGACGCGAACCGGGCGACGAGCCGCAATCGTAGCCAGAAGATCGAGGAAATCCTGCCCGTCATGGACGCCGACTTCGTCGATGACGGCTATATCCGCGTCTATCAGGACGTTCGCGGGCTCGGGAAGTCCGAGGGCGAATATGTGATGAACCGCGCGCTGCGCGGGCCGCTCAATCCCGGCAAGATCGATCATGCCACCGATGCTTACGACACGATCGACTGGCTGGTGAAGAATGTGAAGGAATCGAACGGCAAGGTCGGCATCACCGGCTCCTCCTATCTCGGCTTCACGTCGCTGATGGCGCTGGTCGATCCGCATCCGGCGCTGAAGGCCGCCGTGCCGCAATCGCCGATGGTCGATGGCTGGATGGGCGACGACTGGTTCCATAACGGCGCCTTCCGCACTTTCGGCTTCGATTACGACCTCGGCCAGACGGTGAAGAAGGGCGGCGGCGACGTGCCCGATGGCACCGTGGACGATTACAAGAAGTACCTGCAGGCCGGATCGGCGATGGATTACGCCCGAAAATGGGGCCTGCTGGAGCTGCCCGTGGTGCGCAAGGTGCTCGACCATCCGACCTATGACGAGTTCTGGCAGGAACAGGCGGTCGACAAGCTGCTGGGCAAGCGCAAGCTGACCGTGCCGACCATGCTGGTCGTGGGCGAGTGGGACCAGGAGGATTCCTACGGCGCGCCAGCGGTTTACAAGGCGCTGGAACCGCAGGATGCCAATAATGACATGGTCAGCCTGGTGATCGGGCCGTGGCGCCATTCGGGCGTGAATTACGAGGCGCGCAGCCTCGGCCCGCTCGATTTCGAAGGCGATACCGGGCGGCAGTTCCGCGTCGGCTATATGAAGCCGTTCCTCGATTGCCACCTGAAGACCAATCCGCCGCCTTGCAAGACGCCGCCCGCGCTGACCTATGCCAGCGGGGCCGATCGCTGGGAGGTGACCGACACATGGCCCGCCGGGGCCGAGACGCCGCTCTATCTGGGCGATGGCGGTACGCTGTCCTTCAAGCCGGTGGCGGAAGGGAGCGAGAGCTATGTGTCCGATCCCGCCAAGCCGGTGCCGAACCTGCCGCGCCCGGTGCATCTCTCGGGCAATGAGTGGCGCACCTGGCTGGTGCAGGACCAGCGCTTCACCGAAAGCCGCACCGATGTGCTGACTTTCGAGACCGAAGTGCTCGACAAGCCCGTGCATATTCGCGGCGCGCCGCGCGTGGACCTGTTCGCTTCCACCAGCGGGCAGGACAGCGATTACGTGGTCAAGCTGATCGACGTCTATCCGGACGAATATTCGGCCAAGCCCGAACTCGCCGGCTATGAACTGCCGATGGGCATCGAGATCTTCCGCGGCCGCTATGTCCACGGTTTCGACAGCCCGGCCCCGCTCGAATCCGGCAAGACCTATCGCTTCGGCTGGTCGCTGCCCAATGTGAACCACGTCTTCCTGCCCGGCCACAAGATCATGGTGCAAGTGCAGTCCAGCCTGTTCCCGCTCTATGACCGGAACCCGCAAAGCTGGGTGGACAATATCTTCGAAGCCAAGCCCGAAGACTATGTGAAGGCCACGGAGACGGTGCATTTCGGCGGATCGGAAGCCAGCGCCGTGTGGTTGCCCATTGCGAAAGACTAAGCCCATCGCCACGTAACGCCCGGCAAGTCTCAAGCCCGAGGGTTGAAAGCAGGTTACGCGGGCGGTAACGCCCCGCGGCCCGGCCGACATGCGCGGGCCAAGCGAAAGGTTAGGCAAGAAGATGGGTTATCGGGTTGCGGTGGTTGGCGCGACGGGCAATGTCGGGCGCGAGATGCTCGCGATCCTGGCGGAGCGCGAATTCCCGATGGACGAAGTGGCCGCGGTCGCTTCCTCGCGTTCGCAGGGCGTGGAAATCGAGCTGGGCGACACCGGCAAGATGCTCAAATGCCAGAATCTCGAGCATTTCGACTTCACCGGCTGGGATATCGCCCTGTTCGCCGCGGGCTCGGGCCCGACCAAGGAATATGCCCCCAAGGCCGCCGCTGCCGGCTGCGTGGTGATCGATAACAGCTCGCTCTACCGCATGGACCCGGACGTGCCGCTGATCGTGCCGGAAGTGAACCCGGACGCCATCGACGGCTACAAGAAGAAGAACATCATCGCCAATCCGAACTGCTCGACCGCGCAGCTCGTGGTGGTGCTCAAGCCGCTCCACGATGCGGCAAAGATCAAGCGCGTCGTCGTCAGCACCTATCAATCGGTGTCCGGCGCCGGCAAGGCGGGGATGGACGAGCTGTTCGAACAGAGCCGCGCGATCTTCGTCGGCGACCCGGTCGAACCGCGCAAGTTCACCAAGCAGATCGCTTTCAACGTCATCCCGCATATCGATGTGTTCATGGATGACGGTTCCACCAAGGAAGAGTGGAAGATGGTGGTCGAGACCAAGAAGATCCTCGATCCGAAGATCAAGCTCAACGCCACCTGCGTGCGCGTACCGGTCTTCGTCAGCCATTCCGAAGCGGTGAATATCGAGTTCGAGAACGAGATTTCCGCCCAGCAGGCGATGGATATCCTGCGCGAAGCGCCGGGCTGCATGCTCGTCGATAAGCGGGAGGACGAGGGATACGTGACGCCGGTGGAAGCCGCGGGCGACAGCGCGACCTATATCAGCCGCGTGCGCGAGGACCCGACGGTCGATAACGGCCTTACCCTGTGGTGCGTCTCCGACAATCTCCGCAAGGGCGCCGCGCTTAACGCGGTGCAGATCGCCGAACTGCTCGGCCGGCGGCATCTGAAGAAGGGCTGAGCGCCATGCGGTGCCTCGCCCTGACCGGCATGGCATTGCTGGCCGGGTGCGAGGCTCCTTCGGGAGGGGAGGACTCTCCTTCCGGGGAAACCGCCGCGGAGCCCGTCATTTCCGGGACCGCCGTGCCGAAAGCCGCCGCTGCGGAACCGCGTGCGGTCGTCTATGCGCAGGGCGTTTCGTTCGGCACACGGCGAATGCCGTTCAGGACCGCGCGCAAGGTGGTCGAGAACGAGGCCAGGACGGTCTTTCCCGACGCCACGTTCGAGATCGATCACAATTCCGAATGCGGTGCCGGCCCGATGGAGTTCACGTCCTTCGGGCCATTGACGCTGAATTTTCAGGACGGGCGGCTCGTCGGCTGGTTCATGGAACAGGGGCCGGGCATGGTCACCAGCGACGGAATCCGCCCCGGCATCACGCTTGCCGATCTTCGAAGCGAACGCAGCGTTCGTCTTGTCGAGGACAGCACGCTGGACGGCGAGTTCGAATATGCCGCGCCGGACGGCGGCACGATCGGCGGCTTCGCCCTTGGGGAGGGCGATAGCGCCGAAGTTGCCTCGCTTTTTGCGGGGACCAACTGCTTCTTCCGCTAGCGATCAGTACCGATGGCTCCTGCGCATCAGCAGGACCATCGGGATGGCCGCCAGGCTCATCCACTTCATCAGCTCGAAATTGTCGAGATAGGCGATCATCGCCGCCTGCCGGTTCACCTCGGCATCGGCGATGCCGAGCGCGACCTGGCCATATTGCTGGAACCGGTCCAGCGTGGACAGGTCGAGGGCGGTCGAAAGTTCTGGCGTGATGTGCCCGCCCAGCACCTCGTGATTGCGCTGCAGGTTGCGCGCCAGCAGGGCAGTGACGATCGAAATCCCGATCGAGGAACCGACCGAGCGCATGAGGTTCAGCAGGCTCGAAGCATCCGTGCGCAATTGCGGGGGCAGGGTGGCGAAGGCGGTGGTGTTGAGCGGGATGAACACCAGCCCGATGCCGAGCCCCTGGGTGAGCCCGGTGGTGACGAAATGCCAGCGGTCCGCTTCCAGCGACCAGCCGGCCATTTCCTGCAGCGACCAGGCGCCGATCAGGAAGCCGAAGGCCACGATCCAGCGGGCATCGACCCCGCGCTTCAGCAGCTGCCCGGATAGCTGCATGCTCACCAGCACGCCCACGCCGCGCGGGGCCAGCACGAGCCCGGTGTCGATCACATCGTAATTGAACAATTGCTGCAGCATTGGCGGCAGCAGCGCCATGGTGGCGAACATCACGGCGCCGACCACGAGCATGAAGAGCAGCGCGATGACGAAATTGACGTCGGCGAAGACCTGCCGGTCGAATAAAGGATTGCGCGCTGTCGAAAGATGGATCGCCGCCACCCATGCGGCGGAGATGCACAGGCCGAGATAGATCCAGGTCTCGCCCGAACTGAACCAGTCCACGATATTGCCGCGATCGAGCAGCAATTGCAGCGAGGCCATCGCCACGCCCAGCATGGCGAAGCCGAACAGGTCGAAGCGCCGGCGCTTGATCTGGCGGCTCGGCAACTGGGTCAGCAACAGGGCGAGGCAGACCATGCCGACGGGGACATTGACGAAGAACACCCAGCGCCAGCTCAGCGTCTCGGTCAGATAACCGCCGAGGACGGGGCCTAGGATCGGTCCGGTCACCACGCCCATGCCCCACAGCGCGATGATCTGCGGCTGGCGGCTGGGCCGCGTCGTATCGAGCAGGGCGGCCTGGCTCAGCGGAGCGATGAAGGCGCCGGCCACGCCCTGCAGCGCGCGGAACAGCACCATTTCCTCCAGCGTCTGCGCCAGCCCGCACAGCATGGAGGCGATCACGAACAGCGTGACCGAGATCAGGAACAGCCGCCGCGACCCGATCCGGTCGGCCAGCCAGCCGGTGATCGGCAGCGCTACGGCGGAGGCGATGATGTAGCTGGTGAGTACCCAGGTGATCGTGTCCGGCGAGGCGCCGAGCGTGCTCTGCATATGCGGGATCGCCACATTGGCGATAGTGATATCGAGTACCTGCATCAGCGATGCGGTCATCACCCCGACGACCAGCAGGATCGGGTTGGCCACCGGAAGATGGGCGACATCCTCCAGCGGGGCGGGTGCTGCGCGGCCCTTCTTCCCGCGCGCCGATCCGGCGGCGCTGGCCATGGTCAGTCGGAATCCGCGGTGAAGACGGTCACCCCGGTGGACAGTCCGGCGATCAGCGGGCGGCCGGGCTTCTCGTCCAGCGCGATCCGCACCGGCACGCGCTGCGTCACCTTCACCCAGTTGCCGGTGGCGTTCTGCGCCGGGAGGATCGAGAATTCAGAGCCGGTACCCGCGCCGATGGAGGCGACATGGCCCTTCAGAACCGTGCCCGGATAGGCGTCGAAGCGGATTTCCGCCCTTTGTCCCGGCTTCATGTCGTCGAGATCGGTTTCCTTGAAATTCGCCTCCACATAGGTGCTCGCCTCATCCACCAGCGTGACTACCGGCAGGTTGGTGATGATCTGCTGGCCCTTCTGCAGCCGGTCCGCCTGCGCCACGCGGCCCGAGATCGGCGCGCGCACTTCGGTGCGGCGCAGGTTGAGGTCGGCAGTGGCTTTCTGCGCCTGGGCGGCGGCGATTTGCGGGTTCTCGCCCGGCACCGCCGCGCCATCGGCAAGCTTGGCGCGGGCCTCGGCCTGCTGGGCGCGGGCGACGCGCAGCGATTCCTCGGCCTGCGCGACCGCATGACGGGCGGCGTCGAGATCGGCCTTGGTGGTGAAGCCGCGCTCCCACAGGGCTTCCTCCCGCTGCAGCTTGGTCTTGGCGAAAGCGATATCTTCCTGCGCGGCGGAGATATCCGCGCCAGTCAGCGCGCTGTCATGGCTGAGCGCGGTCACATTGGCCTGCGCGGTGGCGATGGCGGCGTCAGCCTGGGCGATATCGAGCTGGTAGGGTTCAGGGTCGATGCGGAACAGCAGGTCCCCGGCTTTCACCATGTCGTCTTCCTTAACGTAAACATCGGTGATCCGCCCGGTCACTTCCGCCCCCACAGCGACCATGTCCTGCTTCACATAGGCATTGTCGGTGCTGACCTTGCCCTGCAGGCTCAGCCAATAGGCGATGCCGCCGATCAGCAGCACCAGCGGCACGGCGATCATCAGCGCCAGGCGGCCCCAGCGGCGGCGCGGCGGGGCCTCGGCTTCCGTTGCGGTTTCGCTCGCGATGCTGGTATCCGCTTCGGCCATCGTATTATCTATTCTACCATTTTCGGTTTGCGGCCACATAAGCCTATCGGGTTGCGTTAAACAACGCATTCACCCTTGAGTATGATCGCGGGGAGAGAGCCAGCAATGGAGACGAGGGACGGGGGATGCCAGTGCGGGCGCATCCGCTATTCGGCCAGGGTCGAGCCGGAACGGGCCTATGCCTGTCATTGCAAGATGTGTCGCAAGGCCACGGGCGGCGCGTGGATCGCATTCATCGGCGTGCGCAAGGAGGATGTGACGTGGGAGACGGAGCCCGACTGGTTCGCGTCCTCGCCGATCGCCAGCCGGCCGTTCTGTTCGCATTGCGGGACGCCGCTCGGCTTCGCCTTTCCCGATAGCGAGAAGATGGATCTGACCGTGGGCAGTTTCGACGACGCGACCGGGTTCCGCCCGGCGCATAATTACGCAACCGAGAGCATGCTCGATCCCTGGATCGATCTGCGCGGCCTGCCCGGCTATCGCAGCGACGAGAACGAGAATGTCGTGCAGCGCTGGCATGCCGCGGGCATGGAGCTGCCCGAATGAGCGGTACGACGCGTATTGCCAGTTTCGACGGGGTTGAGCTTGCCGTTCATCGCATGGGCGCGGGGCGGCCGGTGTTGCTGCTGCACGGCCTGTTTTCCAGCGCGGAGATGAACTGGATCCGCTTCGGCCATGCGCGGAAGCTGGCCGATGCCGGGTTCGAGGCGATCATGCCCGATCTGCGCGCGCATGGGCAAAGCGATGCCCCGCGCGACCCGGCCGCCTATCCGGAAGACGTGCTGGTGCGCGATGTGGAAGCGTTGGTGCAGGCGCTGGGGCTGAAGGATTTCGACCTGGCGGGTTTCTCGCTCGGCGCGCGCACTGCGGCGCGCTGCGTGGTCCAGGGCCTCGCCCCGCGCAAGCTGGTGCTGGCCGGCATGGGGCTGGAAGGGCTGGCCGGGTGGGACCGCCGGGCGGCGTTCTTCATCGACGCGATCGACCGCTTCGACGAGGTGAAGCGCGGCGACCCGGCGTTTTTCGCCGTCCAGTTCATGAAGACCATGAAGGTTGACCGGGTGGCGGCGCGCCTACTGCTCGGCACGGTGGATGATACGACCAGGGAGGACCTGGCGGCGCTCACCATGCCGACGCTGGTGCTGAGCGGCGACAAGGATCGCGATAACGGATCGCCCGAGGCGCTGGCCGAATTGCTGCCCGATGCCGGGCTCGCCTTCGTGCCGGGCACGCATATGAGCTCTGTGGCCGAAGGCGCGCTGGGCGAGGAACTGGTGCGGTTCCTGTCGGCTTGATTCGGCGGATCGGCCGGTCCAGACTGGTAACAATGGAAACTGAAATCGCCTGAAGGACTTCCCTATGAAATCGCTTGCTTCGGTCGCCCTGTTCGCGCTCGCCGCCGGGCTTTCCGCGCCCGCCCTTGCCGAGAGCGAGGCCCCGACGGCGGAGGATAGCGGCGATTATCCGCTGACGCCCGCAGGCGCGGCGGACTTCGTGGCGGCGGCAGAGGCGGACCTGTTCGATTACTCGGTCGATGCGAGCCGTGCCCAATGGGTCAACGCCACCTACATCACCGTCGATACCGACGCGCTGGCGGCGGAGAGCGGGGCGATCGGCACCGAAAAGCAGGTGGATTATGCGCTGGAAGCCGCGAAGCTGGCGGCGGTGCCGGGGCTCGATCCGGAGGTCGCCCGCAAGCTGACCATGCTGCGCACCGGCATAGTGCTGCCCGCGCCAACCACGCCGGGCGCCGCGGTGGAACTGAGCACCATCGCCACCGATCTGCAGTCGCAATATGGCAAGGGGAAGGGCACGCTGGACGGCCAGCCGATCTCCGGTTCGGACATCGAGGCGGAGATGGGAAATCTCGATCACACGCCCGCCGAATTCGCCGAGATGTGGGCTAGTTGGCACGACAATGTCGGCGCGCCGATGAAGGGCGATTATGCCCGCATGGTCGCCATCGCCAATGAGGGCGCGAAGGAGCTGGGCTTCGCCGATGTCGGCGCGCTGTGGCGGTCCAATTACGATATGGACCCGGCCGAATTCACCGCCATGACCGAGCGGCTTTGGCAGGAGACCAAGCCGCTCTACCTCGCGCTGCACACCTATGTGCGCAGCAAGCTCAACGAGAAATATGGCGATGCGGTGCAGCCCGCCACCGGCCCGATCCGCGCCGATCTGCTGGGCAATATGTGGGCGCAGGAATGGGGCAATATCTACCCGCTGGTCGCGCCCGAAGGCGCGGGCGATCTGGGGTACGATATCGGCGATCTGCTGGAGAAGAAGGGCAAGGGCCCGCTCGACATGGTGAAGATCGGCGAGGGTTTCTATTCCTCGCTCGGTTTCGAGAAACTGCCTGAAACCTTCTGGGAACGCAGCCAATTCACCAAACCGCGCGACCGCGAAGTGGTGTGCCACGCCAGCGCCTGGGATATCGACAACAAGGACGATATCCGCATCAAGATGTGCATCAAGGTGAATGCGGACGACTTCGTCACCATCCATCACGAGCTGGGCCACAACTATTACCAGCGCGCCTATAGCGACCATTCCTATCTCTATCTCAACGGCGCGAATGACGGGTTCCACGAAGCGATCGGCGATTTCATCGCCCTGTCGATCACGCCCGAATATCTGGTGCAGATCGGCCTGCTCGACCGGGCCGATGTGCCGGGGCCGGAAAAGGATACCGGCCTGCTGCTGCGCCAGGCGATGGACAAGGTCGCCTTCCTGCCTTTCGGCCTGCTGATCGACAAATGGCGCTGGGGCGTGTTCGACGGTTCGATCCCGCCGGAGAAATATAACGAGGCGTGGGTCGGCCTGAAGGAGGAATATCAGGGCATCGTGCCGCCGGTCGATCGGCCCGCCGACGCCTTCGATCCGGGCGCGAAATACCACATTCCGGCCAACACGCCCTATATGCGCTATTTCCTCGCGCGAATCCTGCAGTTCCAGTTCTTCAAGGCGGCCTGCGATCAGGCCGGCTGGAAGGGCCCGCTGCATCGCTGCAGCTTCTATGGCAACAAGCAGGTGGGCGAAAAGCTCAACGCCATGCTGAAATTGGGCGCGAGCAAGCCCTGGCCCGATGCGCTGGAAGCCTTTACCGGCACACGCGAGATCAGCGCCAAGCCGATGCTGGAATATTTCGCCCCGCTCAAGAAGTGGCTCGACGAACAGAATAAAGGCAAGACGAGCGGTTGGTAGGATCGGCCGAACTGGTCTGGCGGCAACCTGAAATTAACCTAGGCTAGCAATCGTCCGTATAGCTTGGACGCGGCTCGGAGATTGCCTCGGTGCATTACAGAAACCTGCCGCTGGCGGCGCTTGTGCTTGTCCTTCCCGCATGCGGCGGCGATGAAACTGCCACGCCGGCCCCGAGCCAGCCCACCACGTCAGCTCCCCCTCCCACGCCGGCTCCGTCCGGCTCATACGGGGAGGGCTATGACGAGGGGACCAGCTATCCCGCCGCGGCCAGTCCGAGCCTTTCGGCCGCTTCGGTCCCGGCGGGCGCGACGGTGATCCACGTGCCGGTCACGCTCGATCACGAAACGCCCAACACCGTCGTCACCCGCGTGAGCATCTATAACGGTTCGGGCGGCAAGGCGGAGCCGGAGACCACCAAAGCGGTAGTGTTCCGGCCCGGCGATCCGTTGACCAAGACCGTGTCGTTCAATGTGTCGGGCATGTCGGAAGGGAACAGCGTCCAGCTGTTGCAGGACGTGAATCCGGCCGGCGGCACCGGCGGCGGCGGATCGGTGCTGATGACGGCGCAGGCGGGGGCCAGCAATGCCCCTTCCACCGGCGGGCGGGCCCCGGTGGCTTTCGCGCCGGTCGGGCAGCTCGTTTACGATGTGACCGGGCAGACGATCAAATTCGACGACGAAGGCGGGCCTGACAGCTTCTCGACAGCGCTCTCGCATGGCCGCACCCAGCCGGCCAATCCGGAAACCGGCTATTACGGCACTATCGATATGGGCGGGTTTGAGCGAAGCGGCGACACGCTCGTGCTGAAGACGCTGCGCCTGCCGCAGCCGATAGACTCCAATGGCAAGAGCTATCCCTACCTTTCCTCGATCCTTTCCGGCCACAACACCACCGCCGCACAGTTCAAATACGGAACCGTGGAATGGCAGGTGAAGATGCCCAATCGCGACGGCACATGGCCGGCGCTCTGGCTGCTTTCGGATCGCGGCTGGCCGCCCGAGATCGACGTCTATGAAGGCTTCGGTTACGTGAATGGCTGGAACTTCAGCAGCTATGTCGCCAGCGATATTCACGGCGGCGCGAACGGGCAGAAGACCTTCAGCCGCTCCGGCACGGTGCGGATGCGCGACTGGGGGCTGGACCCGACGCTGGATAGCGAATTCCATACATTCGCGGCGACTATCACGCCGGAATGGATCACGCTGTTCATCGACGGCACGGAGACGATGCAATACGCCAACCCCTTCGCCGGGGCGACCTGGTATCCGCTCACGCAGCTGACCACGACGGCCGCTGCGGGTGCCGATTACGACCAGGGCAAGGGCACGATGGAACTGCGTTCGCTGAAGATCTGGCGGCAGGTGTGAGCCTGCCGCTTGGCCGGCGACCTGCCGCGAGCCGGGTCAGCCCGATAGCGTAAACCGCAACGGCCTCGTGCCGATCGGCGCGCCGCTCACCCGATCGATGACTTGGGGCTCGATCCCTACACCGGTCTCGGCATCGATAAGATGCGCGAGCTGTCCGCCATCGGCGCGGTGCTTCTGCCCCCATGCGCCGATTGCCGCCAGCACCGGAATAAAGTCCCGCCCGGCCTCGGTGAGGATATATTCATAGCGCTTCGGGCGTTCGCTATAGGCCCTTTTCTCCAGCAGCCCCTCCTCGGCGAGCGAGGAAAGCCGGCTGGAAAGGATGTTCGGGGCAATCGCCAGGCTCGTGCGCAGCTGATCGAACCGGGTGATCCCGCGGCCGAGGTCGCGCAGCACCAGCATGCTCCAGCGGTCCCCGATACAGCCCAGTGCCCGCCCGATCGGGCAGGCGCCCGAATTTTCTTTTCGTCGATCCATTGAAGTGAGCTAGGCAGGTAACTATCATTTTGCAAGTTACCCCGGCTGGCGGGGTTTGCAGGAGAAGTGAGATGTCGAAATCCCCCCACGGCACCGCGATCGTCACCGGCGCATCATCCGGCATCGGCGCCACCTATGCCGATCGCCTGGCCCGGCGCGGCTATGATCTCGTCCTCGTTGCCCGCAATGCCGACCGGCTCGAAGCGCTGGCACAAAAGCTGCAGGCCGAAACCGGCGTGAATGCCGAGACGCTGGTTGCTGATCTCGCTCAGGGCGCCGACGTCGCGCGGGTGGAACAGCGCATCGCCGACGATGAAGCTGTGACCGTGCTGATCAACAATGCAGGCCTGGTCCTGAAGGGCGACACGCTGGAGAATACGCCGGAAGAGATCGAGACGATCATCGCGCTGAACGTGACCGCCGCGGCCCGCCTCGCGATTACCGCCGGCAAGGCCTTCGCCGAGCGCGGAACGGGAAAGATCGTCAACACCGCCTCGATCCTCGGCATCGACTATGAAGGTTTCGAAGGCGTCTATTCGGGCTCCAAGGCCTTCCTCCTGGCGCTCAGCCGCAATATCGCGGCGCGGGTGCGCGACAAGGGCGTGCTGGTCCAGGCGCTGCTTCCGGGCGCGACGCGTACCGAGATATGGGAACGTTCGGACAAGGATGTCGATTCCCTGCCGGCCGAGATCGTGATGAGCGTCGACGATCTGGTGGACGCCGCGCTGGTCGGCCTCGACTGGGGCGAGGAAGTGACGATCCCTCCGCTCGCAGACGAGGCCCTGTGGTCAGCTTATGAGCAGGACCGCGCGGCAATGCAGGGCAAGCTCTCCAATCGCGAGCCCGGCGCACGTTACCGCACGCCGGCTACCGCCTGATCAGCGGAAGGGCGGCTCGTTGAAGGCGCGCAGCTTGCGGCTGTGCAGGCGCGGGCCTTCGGCGCGCAGGCGCTCGCACGAACGGATGCCGATCTGGAGGTGGGCGGCGATCGCCTCCTCGTAGAAGACATTGGCCTGGCCCGGCAGCTTGATCTCGCCATGCAGCGGCTTGTCGGACACGCATAGCAGCGTGCCATAGGGCACGCGGAAGCGGTAACCCTGCGCGGCGAGCGTGGCGCTTTCCATCTCAATGGCGACGGCCCGGCTCTGCGACAGGCGGCGCGCGGTGTGGGTATAGCGCAGCTCCCAGTTGCGATCGTCCGTGGTCACCACCGTGCCGGTGCGCATGCGCTGCTTAAGGTCGGAACCCTGCGCGCCGCTGACTTCTTCCGCCGCCGCGGCCATCGCCACCTGCACTTCGGCGATGGCGGGGATGGGGATTTCCGGCGGCAGCACGCTGTCCAGCACGTGATCGTCGCGCAGATAGGCGTGGGCGAGCACGAAATCGCCGATCTTCTGGCTCGGCCGCAACCCGCCGCAATGGCCGATCATCAGCCATGCCTCGGGCCGCAGCACGGCCAGGTGATCGGTGATCGTCTTGGCGTTGGACGGACCGACGCCGATATTGACCAGCGTGATGCCGAGCCGCGATTCCGCCTTCAGGTGATAAGCCGGCATCTGGTGGCGCCGCCAGCTCGTTTCGGAGAGCTGCGCCTTGGCGCCCTCGGTCTTGCTGTCGACATGGAGGCCGCCCGTGCCGGTCAGCTCGGTATAGGTTCCATTGCCGACCTGCGTGCCCGCCCAATCAACGAATTCATCGATATAGCGGTGATAGTTGGTGAACAGGATGAAGCGCTGGAAATCGCCCACCGCCGTGCCGGTGTAATGCGCCAGGCGCGCGAGGCTGAAATCGGTGCGCAGCGCGTCGAACAGCGAAAGCGGCATCGGCGTGTGCGGGTCGAGCTCGACATTGTCGGCCAGCTCGTCGCCGATCAGCGCGAGTTCGGTGGTCGGGAAATAGCGCGCCAGCTCGGTCGGGCGGATGCCGGCCATTGCGGCGCCCTGCTGCCCGTCGAGCACATAGGGGAAGGGAATCTCCTGCCGCGAGGGCACGATCTCGATCTCGATCTCGTAATCGGCTTTCAGCAGGTCGAGCTGTTCGGTCAAATATCCGGCGAACAGTTCAGGCTTGGTGATGGTGGTGGCATAGGTGCCCGGAAGCTGCAGCCGGCCGAAGGCGCGCGTGCGATCCTGCCGGTTGCCGACGCCCGCGAAATGGATCCGCAATTCGGGGTAGCAATAGCTGCCATCGTGCCGGCGGCCGGGCGGCGGCGGCGTTCCGGTGCGGGCATATTCGGCGATATCCGTGCGCAGCCGCTCGACCGCGGCATCGTGGACAGCCGCCAGTTCGGAGATGATTTGTGCTGTGTCCATGATCGCCCCTAGCCAGCCGAAAGCTACAATTCAAAGTATGTTTACTAAATGACAGCGCCGCGCGAGCAAACAAAAAGGGCGCGATCCGTTTCCGGACCGCGCCCTTTTGCTGTCTGCGTGGACGAGCAAGCGTCAGCCTTCGGCCGATTCCTCGCTCTCGCCTTCCTCGGCGCCTTCCATCAGCTCGGCGGGGATTTCGCCCGGCTCAAGAGTGGGGTCCTGCGCTTCGGTGAAGCCTTCGCTCTCGGAACGCTCTTCCTCGTTCATGGCGGCGATCACGTCGACGCCCTGGCTCTGCAGCTCCGCCTCGTCATCCGAGCGGGCGACATTCGCCTTCACGGTGACATGGACTTCCGGGTGCAGGGCGATGGTCACGTCGAACATACCCAGCGTCTTGATCGGGCTGCCCATGATGACCTGGCGCTTGTCGATCTTGTGGCCCTTCTCCTCGAGGCCCGCCACGATGTCGCGGACATTGACCGAGCCGTAGAGCTGGCCGGAGTTGGACGAAGCGCGGATCAGCACGATCTCGGTGCCGGCCACGTTCTCGCCAGCCTTTTCGGCGTCGGTGCGGCGCTCGGCATTTTCCTTTTCCAGGCGATCGCGATTGGCCTCGAAGACCTTCTTGTTCGCCTCGTTGGCGCGGAGCGCCTTCTTCTGCGGAAGCAGGAAGTTGCGGGCATAGCCGTCCTTCACGGAGACGACGTCGCCGATGGTGCCGAGCTTCTCGATGCGTTCGAGCAGGATGATATCCATGATGCGGCCCTCCTTACTTCACGATGTAGGGCAGCAGGCCCAGATGGCGGGCGCGCTTGATGGCGCGGGCCAGTTCACGCTGCTTCTTGGCGGAAACGGCGGTGATGCGGCTCGGCACGATCTTGCCACGCTCGGACATGAAGCCCTGCAGCAGGCGCACGTCCTTGTAATCGATCGCAGGGGCGTCCTTGGCCGAGAACGGGCAGGACTTGCGGCGGCGGAAAAACGGACGAGCCATCAGTTACGCTCCTCTCGGTCGCTGCGGCGCTTACGATCGCGGTCGTTCTTGCGCATCTGCACGGACGGACCTTCTTCATGCTCTTCCACGGCAATGGTGAGCCAGCGGATCACGTCCTCGTTGATGCGGTTCTGACGCTCCAGCTCGGCGACGACACTGCCCGGGCCCTCGATATTGAGGAGCACGAAATGCGCCTTGCGGTTGCGGTCAATCTTGTAGGCGAGGCTCTTGAGGCCCCAGGTCTCGGTCTTGGTGACCTTGCCTTCATTCGCTTCCACGATTTCCGTGGCGGCGGCGGCAAGCGCGTCAACCTGAGCCTGGCTCAGATCCTGACGCGCGAGAAACACGTGCTCGTAAAGAGCCATGCTGCGCTTCCTTTCAACTATGCCGATCGCTGGCTTGTCCGCACCGAATGCGCGGGGCCCCTCCGGCTTTCTTTCGTAAGTTCCCGCAGGGCCCGGAGGCCGCGGAAGGCGCGCACATAGCGAAATCGGCGCGGAATGCAAGCCGCGCGTCCCGCGCGCCTCAGGGCAGGGCCGCGAACAGGCCCTTGGCGAAATCCGTCAGCGTGTCGTCGCGCGCGCCCATCACCGCTATGCGGTCGCCGGGCTGCGCCAGTTCGAGGATGCGCTTGCCGCAATCCTCGCGGCTCGGGACATATTCGGCCTTGCCACCCGCAGCGCGGATCATCTCCACGATCCTCTCGCTGCCTTCACTGCGGTCCACTGTGCCGCCGAAATAGACCGGATCGCAGAAGATCGCGATGTCGTCCGGCCCCAATTCCTTCGCGAAAGTGCGGGCAAGCTCGTGGCCCATCTGCCGCAGGGGGCCATAGCCATGCGGCTGGAAGAAGGCGATCACGCGGCCTTCATGCGCCTTCAGCGTGCGCAGCGTGGCGCGGCATTTCTCCGGATTATGGCCGAAATCGTCGATCACCGTGATGCCGGAAGGGCTGGTGCCGATAATGTCGAAACGGCGGGCGAGACCTTCGAAGCTGCGCAGCGCGAACACCGCATGTTCCACCGGCACACCCGCGGCGGCGGCGCAGGCGATGGCGGCAAGCGCGTTGGAAAGGTTGTGCCGGCCGGGCATGGCCAGGATCAGCGGGTGGACCGAGGAATCGCGCCGGTCGATCACCGCCGCGCGCAGGCCGGTGGGGCTGTATTCGACCGTGTCGGCGATCGCGCCGATCATCGCCTTGGGATTGTCGATCCCGAAGGTCAGCGCGTCGGGCACCTTTTCGCCCACATAGCTGGCTTCGACATCGTCGGCATTGATCACCGCCATCTCGGCCGAAAGCAGAAAATTGCGGAACAGCACGCGCAACTGTTCCATCGTCTTGTGATCGAGGCTGATATTGAGCAACAGCGCCACCGCTGGCCGGTAAAGCGCGATCGACCCGTCGCTTTCGTCCACTTCGCTGACGAAGACCGGCCCCTTGCCCACGCGGGCGCTGGCAAAGGGGGAATCGGGCGAGACGAAGTTCTTCATCACCGCGCCGTTCATGATCGTGGGATCGTGCTCCGCCTTGTACATGATCCAGCCGAGCATTCCGGTGACGGTGCTCTTGCCGCTCGTACCGCCGACCGCGAGCCCGCATTCGGAGGCGTTGAACAGTTCGGCCAGCAATTCGGCGCGGGTCATGCGCGGACATCCCAGCTCGGCGGCGCGCACCACTTCGGGCACAGTGTCCTCCACCGCGGCCGAGGCGACCAGTGTCTGCTCCGCCGATGTGATCCCGCTGCCGTCCTGCGGGTAAAGCATGAAGCCCTGTTCTTCGAGCCAGGCGAATTTCTCCGGGCTGCGGCCCTGGTCGCGGCTGCGGTCCGACCCGGCGACTTCGGCGCCGAGACCTTTCAGGATCGTCGCCAGCGGGAGCATGCCGGAGCCGCCGATGCCGCAGAAGAACCAGGGATGGGCGGTCAGCGAAGCGGCATCGGTCATCGGGTGAAAGCTATGCGCGGGCTCTCGACATTACAACTCGCAAAGCTACGGGTTTCCCATGTCTCGCCCCATGTTCCGCATCGCCATCTGTGCGCCTTCGACGCCGATCACTCGTGACGTTGCCGAACGCGTGGCCGCTCTCGCTGCCGAATTCCCGGGGATCGACCTGCATTTCCACGAACAGTGCTTTGTCGAGGACGGGCATTTCGCCGGCAATGACGATGTGCGTCTCGCCGCCCTGCTCGATTGCGCCAACGATCCGGACATGGACGCCGTGTGGTTCGCCAAGGGCGGCTACGGCGCGAACAGGATTGCCGCGCGGGCCATTGCCGACATGGACGAGGCGGCGCGGGGCAAGGCTTTCCTGGGCTATTCGGACGCGGGTTACCTGCTCGCTGCGCTCTATCGCGCCGGCATCGGCAGGCCGGTTCACGCGCCCATGCCGGTTGATATTAGGCGCGAGGGCGGAGCGGATGCGGTCCGCCGCAGCCTGGCGTTCCTCGCCGGGAAGGATGCGGATGCCGAATTGTCGCTCGCGCAACGCCCGGTGGTCGCCTTCAATCTGATGACGCTGGCGATGATTTGCGGAACCGAGCTGATGCCCGATCTTTCCGGCCATGTGGTGATGGTGGAGGAAGTGGCCGAGCATCTCTATGCGGTGGACCGGCTGTTCTTCCATGTGACCCAGCAGCTTGCCGGCATAGCCGGGCTGCGGCTCGGTCGGATCGGCGATGTGCCGGAGAATGACCGGCCGTTCGGCGCGGAGCCCGAGGAGATCGCTCGCTACTGGTGTGCGCGGGCGGGCATTCCCTATCTCGGCAGCGCCGATATCGGACATGATTCTGCCAACAGGATCGTGCCCTTCGGTCTTGCGGGATCGCATCGCCTTCCATAGGCGCTGCCTCCCTGAAGAGGAGGAGACGGATGACCGCTTTCGTATTTCCCGGGCAGGGCAGCCAGAAGGTCGGCATGGGCGCCGAACTGGCCGCCGCGAGCCCGGCCGCGCGCGAAGTGTTCGAGGAAGTGGACGAGGCGCTCGGCCAGAAGCTTTCGCAGATCATGCGCGAAGGGCCGGAAGACCAGCTGACCCTCACCGAGAATGCCCAGCCCGCGATCATGGCCAATGCCATCGCCGTGCTGCGTGTGCTGGAGAAGGAGGGCGGCCTGTCGATCGCCGCCAAGGGCGATTGCGTCGCCGGTCATTCGCTGGGCGAATATACGGCGCTGGCCGCGGTCGGCGCTTTCTCGCTGGCCGATACGGCGCGGCTGCTGAAGCTGCGCGGGCAGGCGATGCAGGCCGCGGTGCCGGTGGGCGTGGGCGCGATGTGCGCCCTGCTCGGCGCCGATCTGGAGAAGGCGACCAAGCTGGCTGAAGCCGCTGCCGAGGGGCAGGTCTGCGAAGTCGCCAATGACAACGATCCGGGCCAGGTGGTCCTTTCCGGCCACCGCGAGGCGATTGAGCGCGCGGTCGCGCTGGCCAAGGAGCATGGCTGCAAGCGCGGTGTGCTGTTGCCCGTCTCGGCGCCGTTCCATTGCTCGCTGATGCAGCCCGCCGCCGATGCTATGGCCGAGGCGCTGGCCAAGACCCCGCCGCAGCCGATGCGCCTGCCGGTCTATGCCAATGTCACCGCCCGGCTGGTGAGCGATCCTTCCGTGGAGCGCGAATTGCTGGTGCAGCAGGTGACGGGGCGTGTGCGCTGGCGCGAAAGCGTGATCGCGATGAAGGATGCCGGGACCGACCGTTTCATCGAACTGGGCGGCAAGGTGGTGGGGCCGATGATCGGCCGCACGGTGGAGGATGTCAGCGTGACGAGCGTGCAGACCATGGCCGATATCGAAGCGCTGGCGAAGGAGATTTGAGCATGTTCGACCTTTCGGGAATGACCGCCCTCGTCACCGGCTCCAGCGGCGGGATCGGTTCCGCGATCGCGCGGGCGCTGGCGAAGCAGGGCGCGCGGCTGGCGCTGTCCGGCTCCAACCCCGCCAAGCTGCGCGCCTTCCGCGAAGAGCTGAACGAGGAATTCGGCCACGACCATGTCGAGATCACCTGCGATCTTTCCAACACCACGCAGGTGGAGGAACTGGTGCCGGCCGCGCTCGACACGCTCGGCCAGCTGGATATCCTGGTGAACAATGCCGGCATCACGCGCGACAATCTTGCCATGCGGATGAAGGACGAGGAATGGCAGCAGGTCATCGCCATCAACCTGGAAGCCGCTTTCCGCCTGATGCGCGCCAGCGCGCGGCCGATGATGAAGGCGCGGTTCGGCCGCATCGTCACCATCACCAGCGTTGTCGGCGCCACAGGCAATCCCGGGCAGATGAATTATGCGGCGGCCAAGGCCGGGCTCACGGGCATGACCAAGAGCTTCGCGCAGGAAGTGGCGAGCCGTGGCATCACCGCCAATTGCGTCGCACCTGGCTTCATCCGCACGCCGATGACCGATGTGCTTCCCGATGCGCAGAAGGAAGCGCTCAATGCGCGCATCCCGATGGGTCGCATGGGCGAGGGCGCGGATATCGGATCGGCCGTGGCCTATCTCGCATCCAAGGAAGCGGGCTATGTCACCGGGCAGACGCTGCATGTGAATGGCGGCATGGCGATGATGTCCTGACCGCTGCAGGGGCCTTTCGGGACCGCGAAGTGTCATTTATCCCCAAGCGATCCCCGCCTGCGCCGTATTCGTCCTTGCCGCCTCGCATGTCCCCGCTAAGGGTATGGGACGATTTATCCGGCGCTTGCGGGCGATTCCGGCCGCAGGCGCATCAGGGGGTTAGAAGGGTACCATGAAGGCCACCATCGAACGCGCCAGGCTGCTGCGCTGTCTGTCCCATGTCCAGTCGGTGGTGGAGCGGCGCAACACGATCCCGATCCTCTCCAACGTGCTGATAGAGGCCGATGCGGACGGCCGGGTGAAGATCACCGCCACCGATCTCGATCTGCAAGTGGTGGAAAGCCTCGCGGCGGTCTCGGTCGAAGGTGCGGGGGCGATTACCGTTTCGGCGCATCTGCTATTCGACATTGCGAGGAAGCTGCCGGACGGCGCGCAGGTCAGCCTGGAAACCGCCGACAACCGGATGACGGTGAAAGCCGGGCGCAGCCGCTTCCAGCTTCCGACCCTGCCGCGTGACGATTTCCCGGTGATCGTGGAGGGCGATCTGCCGACCAGCTTCGAATTGCCGGCCAAGCTGCTCGCCGAAATGGTCGATCGCACGCGCTTCGCCATTTCGACCGAAGAAACGCGCTATTACCTCAACGGCATCTTCCTGCATGTCTCGGACGAGGATCAGCCGGTGCTGAAGGCCGCGGCCACCGATGGCCACCGTCTCGCCCGCTTCACCCTGCCGCGTCCCGAAGGCGCGGAGGGCATGCCCGACGTGATCGTGCCGCGCAAAGCCGTGGCCGAATTGCGCAAGCTGCTGGAAGAATCGCTGGACGGCAATGTCCAGATCGACCTTTCGGCCAGCAAGATCCGCTTCTCGCTCGGGGGGGAGGGCGGGGTCGTCCTCACCAGCAAGCTGATCGACGGCACCTTCCCCGATTACAGCCGCGTGATCCCGACCGGGAACGACAAGCTGCTCAAGCTCGATCCGAAGAGCTTCTACGAGGGCGTGGACCGCGTGGCGACCATCGCCACGGAGAAGACCCGCGCGGTGAAGATGGGGCTGGAGCCGGACAAGGTGACGCTTTCGGTCACCAGCCCGGACAATGGCACGGCGGCTGAGGAAGTGCCCGCCAGCTATGCCTCGGATTCCTTCGAGATCGGCTTCAACGCCAATTACCTGAAGGACATCCTCGCGCAGATCGACAGCGACACGGTGGAACTCCACCTCGCCGATCCAGGCGCGCCCACGCTGATCCGGCAGGATGAGAGCAGCCCGGCGCTTTACGTGCTGATGCCGATGCGGGTGTGACGGCGGGCGGGAGGAAGGTTACTCCCGCGCCCTGATCATCGCTTCGATATCGACGAACTTCTCGCGCGGGGCGCCTTCGCGGGCGGCGGCTTCTTCCGCTTCCTCGATCTTCTTCCAGTCGCGGAAAGTGACGAGGTCCAGCTCGCGTTCCTTGGCCAGCGCGTCGAAGCCGGCGCGGCCCTGCTTGCGCGGCGGCCCCAGCGTTCCGCTTTCCACATCCTCCACGATCTTTTCGACCAGCGCCTGCCCGTCGGGGCGGTTGGTGCCGATCGTTCCACTCGGCCCGCGCCGGGCCCAGCCGACGCAATAGAGGCCGGTCAGGATGCGCCCCTCGTCATTGGCGAAGCGGCCGGCGCGCTCGTCGAACGGGACCCCCGGAATGGATGCGCTGCGATAGCCGATGCAGCTGACCACCAGCGAGGCCGGGATGCGGAAGGTTTCGCCCGTGCCGCTGGCGCGGCCCTTGACGATTTCCGTGCGCTCGGCCTCAACCGCTTCCACCTTGTCCTTGCCGATCAGTGACTTGGGCTGCGCCATGAAGGCGAATTCGATGGTGAGGGGTTTGCCCGCGCGCTCGCTTTCGGGGATCGCCGCGAAGCTGCGTAGATGCGTCACCGACTTGCGCAGGCCCGGCTCGAGGATGGCGTCTTCCACCTCGTCGGGCAGGACGGCCGGATCGACCAGCGGGGCGGCGCGTTCGAGCTGGCCGAGCTCGCCCAGTTCCTTGGGCGTCATCATGATCTGGTGCGGGCCGCGCCGGCCGAGGATCACGATCCGCTCGATCGCCGATCCGGCGAGCCGGTCCAGCGCGTGGGCGACAATGTCGCTGCCTTCGAACTCCGCCGGCGTCTTGGCCAGGATCCGTGCCACGTCCAGAGCGACATTGCCCATGCCGATCACCACGGCGGTCTTGCCCGAAAGGTCCGGGTCGAGATCGGCGAATTGCGGATGGCCGTTATACCAGCCGACGAAGGCGGCGCTGCCGAACACATTGGCCAGATCCTCGCCCGGGATGCCCAGCGCGCGGTCATGCGGGGCGCCGGTGGCGAGGACCACCGCATCATACAGGTCCTGCAGCTCCGCCACGGAGACATCCTCGCCCACCGTCACATTGCCCACGAAGCGGACATTGTCGGTCAGCGCGACTTTCTCGTATCGGCGGGAGACGCCCTTGATCGACTGGTGATCCGGCGCGACGCCGGTGCGGATCAATCCGTATGGTACGGGCAGGCGGTCGAAGATATCCACCCGCACATCCTCGCCAAATGCCTTCTGCGCGGCTTCCGCGGTATAGTAACCGGCGGGGCCGGAACCGATGATCGCGATATGCCGCATGGGCGCATTCTCCGGCGCAACTTCCTGCCGGATATGTGTAATCGGATTAGCCTGCGCGGCAAGCGTGTTGCAGCGCGAAAATTTACCGCCCGCTTAACCGTTTTTCAAAGCTGATCAGGCCATTAGGCGTCCATGTCGAGTGCCGCCCCGTTAAATGCTGTTTCCGGTCCGCAAGATTCCGCAGCGGCACCGGCTGTGCATGCCGTGGAGCCGCTCCACGCGGTGGCCGATCGGCGGGTGGAAACACGGCGCGGATCGAAAGCGGGCCGTTCGCTGGTCGCGGCGCCGCCCGGACAGGAGACGGCGGACTGGTTTCCGCGCAGCTGGCCCTTCCTGATCCTCAGCATGGTCGCCACGGGCGGCATTGGCCTTGCCGCCGCGGGCCGGATGCCGCCGCACTGGATATCGAGCGTACTCATGCTGGCGGCGCTGCTCGCGAGCGGCATCGGCATCGCTTACGACAGGCTCGGCCATCGCGGCACCAATGCCCGGCTGGCCGCGGTGGGGATCGTGGTGGTGGCGCCGCTATTCCTGTTCGGCCTCGGCATGACGGTCTGGACCAGGGACCAGGGCCTGCCCTGGGATGTCGTGCTCGCGGCCCTGCTTTGCGTCGGGGGCATTGCCTCGGCTTATCTGCGCCGCCAGCCGGCGCTGATCTTCGCCAGCCAGCTGGCCATCTGGTCCGCCGCCGTGGTCGCCCAGCAATCCTTTGCCGGCTGCATTGCGCTGCTCGTGGCGCTCTCTGTCGGCGTGGTGGTCAGCCGGGACCAGCTGCACGAACAGCGCGACGAAGAAGCCCGCCGCGAGGCGCGCGACCGGATGCAGACGCGCGCGCGCGACATTCTGGCCGATTACGAGCAGACCCAGCAGGGCTGGTTCTGGGAGATCGATCGCCGGTCGCAGCTGACCTATATCTCCGCGCCGATCGCTGAGGCCCTCGGCCATACGCAGGAAGGGCTGATCGGCCAGCCGCTGGTCGATCTGTTCGATCTAGAAGATACCGACCATGACGGCGAACGCACCCTGATGTTCCACCTATCGGCGCGTTCCTCCTTCCGCGAACTGCCGGTGCGGGCCGCGATCGACGGCGAGGAACGCTGGTGGTCGGTCAGCGGCCGTCCGATCTACGATCACTTCCACAATTTCGTGGGTTTCCGCGGTTCCGGCACCGATCTGACCGAAAAGAAGCGTAGCCAGGAAGACGCCTCGCGCCTCGCGCATTTCGATTCCCTCACCGGCCTCGCCAACCGTTTCCAGATGTCCCAGACGCTGGAGCAGATCCTCAACGCGCCGCGCGACATGAACCGCGAATGCTCGGTCCTGCTGCTCGATCTCGACCGCTTCAAGCGCGTCAACGACACGATGGGCCACCCGGCTGGCGATGCGCTGCTGAAGCAGGTCGCCCAGCGGCTCGAACGGGCGGTGGGCAAGCTCGGCAAGGTCGGCCGCCTCGGAGGCGACGAGTTCGAGATTATCGTCGGCGGACGCAGCGAGCGGCGGGCGCTGGTCCATGTCGCCGAGGCGATCATCCATTCGCTGTCGCAGCCCTATTCGATCGACGGCCAGAGGGTCGTGATCGGCGTATCGGTGGGGATCTCGATTGCGCCGGAGCATGGCCGATCGAGCGAGGAACTGATCCGCAATGCCGACCTTGCGCTCTATGCGGCGAAGGATGGCGGGCGCGGCCGGTATCACTTCTATGCCCCGGATCTGCATGCCGTGGCCGAAGAGCGCGCGCAGCTGGAACAGGATCTGCGCGATGCGGTGGCGCAGGGTGAGTTGCAGCTATTCTACCAGCCGGTCGTTTCGACCGCGACCGAGCGGATTTCCGGCTTCGAGGCCCTGCTGCGCTGGCGCCATCCCAAGAAGGGCTGGATTCCGCCCGAGAAGTTCGTCTCCGCGGCGGAGGAAAGCGGCATGATCGCGCAGATCGGCGAATGGGCGCTGCGCACCGCCTGCCACGATCTCGCGCGGTGGCCGGAGGACGTGCTGGTGGCGGTCAATGTCTCGCCGCTGCAATTCTCCAATCCGCAGCTGCCCAATATCGTCACCAATGCGATCGCCCGGGCAGGCATCGATCCCTCGCGCCTTGAGCTCGAAATCACCGAGAGCGTGTTCCTGAACGACGATGAGGGGACCGATGCGATGTTCGCCGCGCTCAAGCGGATCGGCGTGCGCATGGCGCTCGACGATTTCGGCACCGGCTATTCCTCGCTCGGCTATCTGAAGAAGGCGCCGTTCGACAAGATCAAGATCGACCAGAGCTTCGTTCGCGGGGCCACGCAGCCGGGCAGCCGCAACGGCGCGATCATCGCCTCCATCACCAGCCTGGCGCAGGCGCTGGGCATGGATACGACGGCGGAAGGCGTGGAGACTTTCGACGAACTGGACCTCGTGCGGATGCACGGTTGCAGCCATGTGCAGGGTTTCATCTACGAGCAGCCGCTGAGCTCCGAAGATGCCACCGCGCGGCTGGCGACGGGGCTGGTGGCCGTGGCCAGCGGGCCGCGTTCGGCGCGCGCACCGCGCCAGACCATGTTGCGCAAGGTGCTGCTCGATCATCACGGCCAGCTCTACAACGGCACGATCCGCAACATTTCGGCCTCCGGCGCGATGATCGAGGGGCTGTGGAACGTTCCCGTGGGTACCGTCTTCGACGTCCAGATATCGGACACGTACCATGCCAGGGGCACCACCCGCTGGTGCACGGGAAATCGCATGGGGGTGGAGTTCAGCGAGCCGCTGGAGCGTGACGATGGCGGCCGCATCATTGCCATGCAGGGCCGTGCGCCCGAACACCGCCCCGCGACCCAGCCACAGGGGGCGGCCTAGCAGTCATTCGCCGGGGTGTTTTAGCCTTTTGGTAAGGATGATTGTGCTAACCTGCGGTGAAAGCAGGCAACTGTTTTCAACGATTTGCGAAGGATGATGGCGCGATGGTGATGCGCGGGATGCTACGGAATTTCGGGGCAGGGAAGCCTGTTTCCGGGACCGGTGCCCCGGCCACGCTCGCGCCTGCCCTCGACACTGCCCCGAACATCGCTACCGGCAATCCCCGCCTGGCACTGCTCGACGCCATAGAAGAGCAGGGCATCGGCTGGTTCTGGGCGACCGATTCCGCCAATGAACTGACTTATCTTTCGGGCTCGGCCGCACGGCATATCGGCGCGGATGACGAAATCTTCGGCCGGCCGCTCGGCGCGCTGATGGAAGCGGTGGTCGATGACGAGGAAAGCAGCGCCCAGCGTTCGCTGAACTTCCTGCTCAACGCGCATCAGAAATTCGCCGATCTCACCGTCAAGGTCGAAACGCCCACCGGCGCCATGTGGTGGTCGCTCACCGGGCGTCCCTATTTCGGCGAAAACCGCGAGTTCCTCGGTTTTCGCGGCAGTGCGCGGGATATCTCCGAACTTTACACGCAGCAGCGCGACGCATCGCGCATGGCCCAGTTCGACTCGCTGACCGGACTCGCCAACCGCCATCGCATGAGCAAGCAACTCGGTGCGCTTCTCATCAATTGCCGGGCGGCGAAGCGCAGTTGCGCTTTGCTGATGCTCGATCTCGACCGCTTCAAGCAGGTAAACGACACGCTCGGCCATCCGGCGGGCGACGAATTGCTGAAGCAGGCGGCGCAGCGGCTGCAGCGGATCGTCACCGAGAATGCGGAGATCGGCCGCATCGGCGGCGACGAGTTCCAGATCGTCCTGCCCGATATCGACGACCGTGGTCGGCTCGGCGAACTGGCGGAGCGGATCATCAAGATGATCTCGCAGCCCTATTCGCTCGACGGCAGCCGGGCGATCATCGGCACCTCCGTCGGCATCGCCATCGCGCCTTATGACGGGCTCGAACCCGAAGAGCTGGTGAAGGCGGCGGACCTCGCCCTCTATGCCGCGAAAGGCGGCGGGCGCGGGCGGTATCGCTTCTATTCGAACGATCTCAAGGGCGCGGTGCAGGAACGGCGCGAGATCGAGGAAGATTTGCGCGACGCGCTGGCCCGCGGCGAGCTCGAGATGCATTACGAGCCGGTCATCCGGGCGGTCGACAATCTGCTCAGCGGGCTCGAGGCGCAGATCCGCTGGAACCATCCCGAGCGTGGCTATATTAGCCCGGCGATCTTCATCCCCATCGCCGAGGACAGCAATCTGATCGGTGCGCTGGGTGAATGGGCGCTGCGCCGGGCCGCCGAAGATGCCGCCCAATGGCCGGGCGATTTGCGGGTTTCCGTGCGCGTTTCCGTGCAGCAGTTCAGCACACCCGATCTGGCATCTTCGATCGCCAAGATACTGGCCGCGACGGGACTCGCGCCCGGCCGGCTCGAACTCGAAGTCTCCGAAGGTGTCTTCATGGGCGATGTCGAACTGGTCGACCGGATCTTCGCGCAGTTGAAGAAGGTCGGCGTGAAGCTCGCGCTCGACGATTTCGGCACCGGCTATTCCTCGCTCGCCTATCTGCGCAAGGCCCCGTTCGACAAGATCAAGATCGACCGCAGCTTCATCAGCAACTCCACCGAGGAGCAGGATTTCAACGCCGCGATCGTCACCGCGATCGTCAGCTTGGCCGAGGCGCTGGGCATGGAGACCACCGCCGAGGGCGTGGAGGCGATGGACGAGCTGGCGCTGGTGCGCGAACGGGGCGCCACCAATGTCCAGGGCTTCGTCTATTCAAGGCCGATCCTGCAGGAGGAGGTGCTGGCGAAGCTCGATTCCGGCAATCTGCGCTTCGAACCGATCGGCCCCGAACGCCACCGGGCCGAGCGCCGAACCGTCTATCGCCGCGTCGGCGTGATCCACGAGAACCATCGCTATGACGCTGTGCTGCGCAACCTTTCGCGTAGCGGCGCGCGGATCGACGGGCTGCTCGACGTCCCGGTCGGGACCGAACTGGTGCTCGATCTGGGGGAGGGGCAGCTGGTCGTCGCAACGGTGCGCCGGTCGCAGGATGCCACGCAGGGGCTCGAATTCGAAACCCCGCTGATCAGCAACGGGGCGGACGGGCTGTGCACGCGCTATCGCATCTCGCCCTATGCGCTGGCGGCGGCCGGGATGCCGCTGCGGGCGCTGCCCGGCGGCAATCATACGCTGACCGGGCTGCCGGCGCAGAACCCGCCGAGCGGGCGGCCGCGCTTCATGCAGGTGGACCTTACCGCCGCATCCAGCCGGGCCGCCTGATCACAGCCTGCTGACAGCGCCTTTCTCTGCCGCTAGAGGCGGCGGATGACCGACCTTTCGTTGATCCGCAATTTCAGCATCATTGCCCATATCGACCATGGCAAGTCCACGCTGGCCGATCGCCTGATCCAGCTCACCGGCGGGCTCACCGAGCGCGAGCTCAAGGAGCAAGTCCTTGATAACATGGACATTGAGCGTGAGCGCGGGATCACCATCAAGGCCCAGACCGTGCGCCTCAACTACACGGCGAAGGACGGCAGGACCTATGAGCTGAACCTCATGGACACGCCCGGCCATGTCGACTTCGCCTATGAGGTCTCCCGCAGCCTCGCCGCCTGCGAGGGCGCGCTGCTGGTGGTGGATGCGGCGCAGGGCGTGGAAGCGCAGACGCTCGCCAATGTCTACCAGTCGATCGAGCACGACCACGAAATCGTCCCCGTCATCAACAAGATCGACCTCCCCGCCGCCGAGCCCGAAAAGGTCCGCGCCGAAATCGAGGACATCATCGGCATCGACGCATCCGAAGCCGTCCTCGCCAGCGCCAAGTCCGGCATCGGCATAGAGGAAGTGCTCGAAGCCGTCGTCGCCAAGATCCCGCCCCCCACGGGCGACCGCGAGAAGGCGCTCAAGGCCATGCTCGTCGATAGCTGGTACGATCCCTATCTCGGCGTCGTCATCCTCGTGCGCGTGATGGACGGCGTGCTGCGCAAGGGCGAGCAGATCAAGTTCATGCAGGGCGGCACGCAACACCTGGTGGACCGGGTCGGCTGCATGCGCCCCAAGATCGAGCAATTGCCCGAGCTCGGCCCGGGCGAGATCGGCTTCATCACCGCCCAGATCAAGGAAGTGGAGCAGGCCAAGGTCGGCGACACGATCACCACGGTGAAGAACGGCGCGACCGAGGCGCTGCCCGGCTACAAGGAAGTGCAGCCGGTGGTGTTCTGCGGCATGTTCCCGGTGGACGCAGCCGATTTCGAGAAGCTGCGCGAAAGCATCGCCCGCCTCCGGCTCAACGATGCCAGCTTCAGCTTCGAGATGGAAAGCAGCGCCGCGCTCGGCTTCGGCTTCCGCTGCGGCTTCCTCGGCTTGCTGCATCTGGAGATCATCCAGGAACGGCTCACCCGCGAATATGATCTCGATCTCATCACCACCGCGCCATCCGTGGTCTATCGCATCGAACTCGGCAAATCGAAGAATGACGATGCGCGCGAGATCATGCTGCACAATCCGGCCGATTATCCCGATCCCAGCCGGATCGAGCGGATCGACGAGCCGTGGATCAAGGCCACGATCTACACGCCCGACGAATATCTCGGCTCGATCCTCAAGCTCTGCCAGGACCGGCGCGGGATACAGACCGATCTCACCTATGTCGGCGGCCGCGCGCAGGTCAGCTACGAGCTGCCGCTGAACGAGGTGGTGTTCGATTTCTACGACCGGCTGAAGAGCATCAGCCGCGGCTATGCCAGCTTCGATTACGAGCAGATCGGCCTGCGCGAGGGCGATCTGGTGAAGATGAACATCCTCGTCAATGGCGAGCCGGTGGATGCGCTCAGCATGATCGTCCATCGCAGCGTGGCCGAGGCGCGCGGCCGCCAGCTATGCGAGCGCTTGAAGGACCTGATCCCGCGGCACCTGTTCAAGATCCCGATCCAGGCCGCGATCGGCGGCAAGGTCATCGCCCGCGAAACCATCGCCGCTTTGCGCAAGGACGTGACCGCCAAATGCTATGGCGGCGACATCAGCCGCAAGAAGAAGCTGCTGGACAAGCAGAAGAAGGGCAAGGCGAAGATGCGGGAATACGGCAATGTGTCGATCCCGCAGGAAGCCTTTATCGCTGCTCTTCGCATGGGCGAAGAGTAGCTCTTCAGACCGCTCACCCTGAGCTTGTCGAAGGGTTATCGCGGCGCTGCGGATGGGGGGAGTGAGCCTAGACGGCGCTGAGTTCCTCATAATGTTTGATACATCCTCGGCACTGCCCGCAAGCATGTTCGGCAACGTGGCAGGAGAATGTCCAACCAAGAATATTTTGAGACACTCTAGAGGTCTTAATCAACTCTCGACTCGTCAAGCCGATCGCTGGAGCGTCTAGAGAGAATTTTCCTTGTGAACAAAGAGTTTCGTTTAAACTTCTTATGAATGAATTTCGACCGTCTGGATGAATTACATCACTAGATACGGTGCCTATCAAAATATTAACTGGCTCCTTATTCGCATATTGCATTGCTGCAATGGTTATTAGAAATTGATTTCTAAATGGCCAAAATTCGCTTTTCTTTCCTTTAATAGATGGCGTTCCGGCTAAATCACCTGACCCAAGGGGTCTAGCATCAATCTCTACAATTTCTAGGTCTATTTCAAGCTCTTTGGATATTTGTATCGCAGATCGCCTTTCTCCTTGGGCTGATACTTGTCCATAATCCACGAATAAAAGTACATCCGGTTTAATCCAATACGCAATTGCGGTGGAGTCTATTCCTCCAGAAAAAAGCAAGACGTTCACGTCATTGCTTCCCAGGCCACATTGTAAATCGCAGTAGCTAAATCACAAAATTTGGCACAACCGGCACCTGTGACCATTGTAAGATCCTGTGGCCCCGGGTTTTCAGAAAAGACAATTACCTTTTTCCCATTCGCCAAAGCATAACCTATTTCTAACATAGTTCCGGGATCTCGATCTGAAATTAAAGCAAACAGAACAGAACATTCGCTTAGTCCAGCAAGATCAGCTTCTGCAATTTCTTTCCCTGTTCCTAGTCCAACATCGTGGTATGGCGAGAAAATGGGAATATGCAATGCACGAAGCGCTGCATAAGCTTCTTCAATTAGCCAAATGTGTTCAGTAGAGAAAAATGATCCAGCTAAATATACCTTCTTCGGGCTATTCCCAGCCACGATGGGTTCCATCTCGGGCAGATGCTCGGGCATCTGCTTAGATCTATTCTCGACATAGTGCGCTACATATCTTGAAGCTTCGTCGGCTGAATGCAGCGCATCCAGTTCTTTTTCGCACCAATTATATGCAAACATCGCGGTAAAAATATCACCAGATCCAATCTTATAAACTGAATTAGATCTGTATATTGGTATATGACCTGAATATTCGCCTGATTGAAAAACATGCGCGCCGCTCGGCCCACTTTTTACGATAACTACTTCAGGTCTATCCGTAAGATTATTTACCCTCTCCTTTAGATTGTCGCCCTTGGAGAGTGACGCTATCTCATTTTCGTTCAATACCATGGCAAGGCGGTCTGCCTTAGAACCGTTTTGGCCGAATGGTTGAGGTGCGCTTCCTGATTGGGGGTCGTAGACCGCCATACTTCCTTCGACTATCAACTCACCTTCGACGCAACCGAATCTAATGATGTTTTCGCCCGCTACTTTTGCTGCATTTGCCGTAGGTAATGGGGAGGGAGCAAATCGCGGGGAGGAGAGCGGAAAGTGATAATGGAACTCCACTACATCCGTTGACGGGTGAATGTGTGTTTCAATGTTGAGCGCGTTGAAGTTAGACAATACGTCTTCTTTGTAGCGATCGGGAAAAAAAGTGTGGAGGGTGATGTCTGTTAGATTGGATAGCGCCGCCGCTGCGCGCCCTCCCGAACCAAGCAGCTCAACCGAAGCGGGTGTAAGACACCGTTCGAAATACACGCCTCCTGCAACTATCACGACTAGGCGTTTCTGAGCCGCCCCTCAACGCGGCTTCCGGCAATAGTTGTAACCACGAAAACGTAGTCATGACCTTCGTTAATACACTGAATAAGAGCTCTTAGGTTCGGAACGCCGGCGAGCGATCCTGCTGCAATCCCGGCCGGACTTAAGACCTCCACAACCGGGTTTCCACTCGACTGGTTGAGTACAACCGTCAAAATATTGCCGGTCTGCAAACTGCTTATAACGCTGGGGTTTGGCGAGGAGAGTGACGTATTTAACGCAATAATGCACCGTTGGCCGTCATTCCCCCCGTAGCCGCCACCGCCATAACCGCCGCCGCCTCCGCCAGAACCACCCATAGTAACCCCCCTTCAATAAGAATGGCTCTTTAACGTGGGAATGATGAATCGTCTAACTAAGTTTAGGGTTGCGCATATCTTGCCACATTACAGCATCCAACACTGAGGCTCGGATTGCGAGTTTTTCCGCCAGTTGTAGGAAACGTCGCTGCAAAGGTTCGTAGTCTCGTGGTAATTTCAACTCTTTTGGGAAAACCCCAAGTTTTACGCATGCCCTGATGACGTGAATATCCAAGATAGCCACATCGTCGCGTCCGAAGTAATTTCTCAGTATCCATGCAGAGGTTTTAGGACCAACGCCATCCAGATGCTTCAAGAACTCTTCTACGTCTTTTGATGACGAAGAATTTAGGTCAAAATGTTCTACTTTTTCTCTCATCGCTGCAATGCGCTGAGCGCGTTGGTTAGGAAAGCGATAACGTCGCCATTTCCCATCCACTAAAAGGGTATCGCTCAAAAGCTTTTTTAAATCGTCCTCCGAAAAGGCGATCTCGAGCTCAAAGACACCGGCTTCTTTTAACCGTTGGAATGCGGCGGTGTTCAGCTCGACGGTGACGCCAAACCCGCCAAGCATGCAAAACCCTATCTCCTCGATAAGGTTTCCGTTTGAGCTACTGAAACCACGAAGTGGGTCCTTCATGATCCTACAGCGAAGAGCCCAGTAAGCGGGGGTGTCTGGCGTATCCCCTCGTCCCCAAAGGACGCCAGGGAATAGTTCTTGGTCGGCTGACGGAAGTTCGACGAGCTTTGCGTTTTGTCCATGTCCCAGCCAATATTCTTGCATAAGAACCCCAGAAATAGTTTTGGGGCGTGAATCATCTGGTTTTACTTATGTCTAGACCGAAAATAGAAAAATTCCGTTTTGATTCCTCTTTGTTCTTCGTTTGATCCGCGAAATAGTTTCGGGGCAATTTAGAGCCAGATAGCTTACTTCCCCATAAGTATCCCCATCTCCACCACCTTCCATATCTGCGCCCGGCCGTCCCGGCCTTCGCCGAAGAATTCCTCATATTCGGCCTCGGCCACCGATAAGGGTTCGGCGCCGCGATTGCCGCGCCACATGCCGCCCTGGCTGTCCGCTTCCAGCCGGCGCAGCTCGCGATAGGCGGCGCGGGCCTCCGGGGTCAGCGAGAGATACCAGTTGCGGTGCATCTGCTTGATCTTCTCGAGGAAGGCGCGGCCGCTGCTGTCGTAATTGCGGTCATGCTCGATCGCCTGTTCGCGCTTCCACTCCTTCTTCAGGCGGGCGATGGCCTGGCGGTCGAGCGCGCTCATGCCGCGCGCGCCGTCGGCCGCGAAGCGCTGCGGGGCGCGGTTGCGCAGCATGAACATCAGCAGCCGGTCATTATAGACGCGGCGCGTGCCGACGATCCGGCCATAGGCATAGACGGGCACGTCCACGCCGTTCAGCGCGCGGTCCATGGCGACATCCTCCACCCGCTGGATGCCGAGATCGAGCGCGGCCTGCCATGCGGCGCGGAAGCTCTCGCCCTCGGGATGGCGGCGCAGCGCATAGGCGCCCACCGATGCGCGGTTCACGCGGCGGCAGGCGGCCTCCACGCTGCCGGTTTCGGCCAGCGCCTCGATGAAGGCGTGCTGCACCTCGGCGTTCCAGCCATTGCTGCGCTGCTTCTGGCGCGGGACGGGGGTGAAGGCCGGCAGGGTGCGGGCGGGGGCGTCGTCGGTATCGGGATCGGGCGTGGGAGCGGGTTCGCGAGTGGGCATGGGTTCGGGAGTGGGCATGGGGGGCGGCGTGTCCTCTGCAATGCGGCGGGCGCGCCCGCGTGGCATGGCGGCGGCGTTGTAGGACAGCGGCTTGCGGCTGGTTCCGGTTGCGGGCGGGGCGAGGCTGTCCACACCGCCGCTTGCGCCGAAACTTGCCGATCCGGCGCATTCCTGCATATTTCCGCCGATGACGCCTGCGATTTTCGGCCTTTCCGGCCCGGTGCTGACTGCCGATGAGCGCGCTTTCTTCCGCGATGCCGATCCTGCGGGCTATATTCTCTTCGCCCGCAATGTCGAAAGCCGGGAGCAGCTGCGCGCGCTGACCGACGATCTGCGCGCGATCCGCGGGCGTGAGCGCCTGCTGGTCTCGATCGACCAGGAAGGCGGGCGGGTGGCGCGGATGAAGCCGCCGGTCTGGCCCGCATTCCCGCCGGGGGAGGCCTTCGCCAAGCTGTGGGAGCTGGCCCCCGCCAGCGCGATCGAGGCCGCGCGCGCCAATGCGCAGGCGCTGGGGCTGGAGCTGGCGGAGGCCGGGATCACGGTCGATTACCTGCCGCTGCTCGATGTCCGGCGCGAGGGCGCGCATGACGTGATCGGGGACCGCGCCCTGGGCACGGAGCCGATGCAGGTCGCCGCGCTCGGCCGGGCGGTGCTGGGCGGGCTGGCGCTGGCGGGCGTCACCGGCTGCGTCAAGCACATGCCCGGCCATGGCCGCGCCGGGGCGGACAGCCACAAGGAACTGCCCGAGGTGGATGCGAGCGCGGAGGAGCTGGAGGTCGATCTCGAACCCTTCCGCAAGCTGGCCGACGCGCCGATCGGGATGAGCGCGCATGTGCGCTACACGGCGTGGGACGCGGAGAATCCGGCCACACTTTCGCCCTTCGTGATCGGGGAGATCATCCGCCGGCGGATCGGCTTTGCCGGGCTGCTGCTGAGTGACGATATCGACATGAAGGCGCTATCCGGCACCATCCCCGAACGCGCCGAGCGGGCCATCGCCGCGGGCTGCGATATCGTGCTGAATTGCTGGGCGAAGATGGACGACATGGAAGGCATCGCCGCGCGCCTGCCGGATATGTCGGACAAGGCCGCGCAGCGCCTAGCCAGCGCGCTCGACTGCGCGCCCGCCGATCCCGCCGCCGACCGCGCCGCGCTCACCGCCAAGCGCGACAGCCTGCTCGACCTCGCGAGGATGCGCGCATGACCGGCGAGGGCGATGCTTTCGACGCGCTGGCCAACCCGCGCGAGGGCGAGGAGCCGCTATCGGGATTCGCCGACGCCGCCGACGACTGGGACGGGCCGGGCGCCGCCGCCTCGGGCGACGAGGCGCTTTATCTCGAACTCGATGGCTGGGAAGGCCCGCTCGACCTGCTGCTGGACCTTGCGCGGCGGCAGAAGGTCGATCTCAAGACCATCTCGATCCTCGCCCTGGTGGACCAGTATCTCACCTATATCGAGCGGGCCGAGGCGCTGAAGCTGGAGATCGCCGCCGATTACCTGGTGATGGCCGCCTGGCTCGCCTATCTCAAATCCGCGCTGCTGCTGCCCAAGGACGAGCAGGAGGATCCGAGCCCCGAGGAACTGGCGCTGCGCCTGCAATTGCGGCTGCAGCGGCTCGGCGCCATGCGCGAGGCGGCGGCGCGGCTGATGGCGCGCGACCGGGTGGGGCGGGACGTGTTCCTGCGCGGTGCGCCCGAAGGGCTGCGGGTCGACCGCAAGAATGCCTGGCAATGCGACTGGTACCAGCTCGTTTCCGCCTATGGGCAGGTCAAGCTGCGCACCGAGCCGGTGGTCCACATGGTCCGCGAACGGCCGGTGATGACGCTCGATTCCGCGCTCGACCGCGTCTCCGCCATGCTCGGCGTGCGGCTGGACTGGATGGAACTGCGCGAATTCCTGCCCGCCCATGCCGAACCGCGCCTGCGCAAATCGGCGCTCGCCTCCAGCTTCGTCGCCGCGCTCGAACTGGCGCGGCTGGGCAAGGCGGAGCTGCGGCAGGACGAGATCTTCGGCCCGCTCCATCTGCGGCGGCCCGCCGCATGACCCCTGGACAAGCGCAGGACGATCGGGACGTGCCCGACGACGTGCTTCGCGCGGTGGAAGCCACGCTGTTCGCGGCGGAAGAACCGATGAGCGTGGAGCAGCTCTCCACCCATCTCGAAGGCGCCGATGTCCGCCCGGCGCTCAAGGAACTGGAGGAGCATTACCGCGATCGCGGCATCCGCCTGGTCGAGCGCGGCCGGCGCTGGCAGTTCCAGACCGCGCCGGATCTCGCGCATCTGCTGCGGCGCGAGCGCGAGCAATTGCGCCGCCTGAGCCGCGCGGCGACAGAAGTGCTGGCGATCGTCGCCTATCACGAGCCGGTCAGCCGCGCCGAGATCGAGGCGATCCGCGGCGTGCAGACCGCCAAGGGCACGCTGGACGTGCTGATGGAAGCGGGCTGGGTGCGCGTGGCCGGGCGGCGCGAAGTGCCGGGGCGGCCGGTGATCTATGCCACGACGCCGGAATTCCTCACCCATTTCGGCCTTTCCAGCCGGCGCGACCTGCCCGGCATCGACGAGCTGAAAGCCGCCGGCCTGCTCGATCCGGTGGAAGACGCCTATGCCGAACTGGTGGCGCAGGGCGGCCCGGAGGATGAAGCGGAGGATTCCGAAACCGACGAGCATGTCATCACGACGTCAGATTCCGGAGCGCTGGAAAAGCCCGAGGAAAGCGCCTAGACTCGGTGCAACGTTTTCGGAGAGTTCCAGTGGGTAGTATCGGACCATTCCAGATCATCATCATCGCGCTGGTCATCCTCGTGCTGTTCGGCCGCGGCCGGATTTCGGAGATGATGGGCGATTTCGGCAAGGGCGTGAAAAGCTTTCGCCAGGGCCTGAGCGAAGAGGAGAAGGCCAAGGCCGACACCGCTCGCATCGAGGGCCCGCAGCACGAGGCCAAGCCGGCGAGCGAAACTGTCGTCGATTCGCAGCCGACCGCCGACAAGACCTCCAACTGATCCCGACCCCAGGCGCCGCCCATGTTTGATATTGGCGCGACAGAGCTGCTGCTGATCGTGATCGTGGCCGTGATCGTGATCGGCCCGAAGGACATGCCGCTGGCGCTCCGCACTGCGGGGCGCTGGATCGGCAAGATGCGCCGTCTTTCCGGCCAGTTCCGGGCCGGCTTCGATGCCATGGTGCGCGAAGCCGAGATGGAAGAGATGGAGAAGAAGTGGCGCGAGCAGAATGAGAAGGTGATGCGCGAGCATCCGCAGGGCGCTCCGCCGGAGATGGAGCCGACCGGCGCCCTGCCGCCGCCATCGCCGCCCAAGCCCGCTCCGGCACCGTCTCCTACACCTGCACCTGCACCGGCGGCCTCGGCCGAGGCCAAGGCGCCCAAGCCCGCCGCGAAGGCGAGCGATCCGCAATTGCCGCTCGGCGAGGGCAAGGAACAGCCATGATCTTCCATTCCCGCCCCTGCTTCGATCCGGCCGGGGGGCGCTGAACCATGGCGTTCAAGATTTCCGATATCGACGATTCACAGGCTCCGCTGATGGAGCATCTGATCGAGCTGCGCCGGCGGCTGATGCGGGCGATACTGGCGCTGGGCGTGGCCTTCGCCGTGTGCCTCTATTTCGCGGACAAGATTTTCGGCTTCCTCGTCCGCCCGCTGACCGAGGCTTTCCCGCCGGGGCAGGGGAAGCTTGTCTATACCAAGCTCTACGAAGCCTTTTTCGTCGAGATCAAGGTGGCGCTGTTCGCGGCCTTCTTCGTCAGCTTCCCGATCATCGCCAACCAGCTCTGGGCCTTTATCGCACCGGGGCTCTATGCGCGCGAGAAGAAGGCCTTCCTGCCTTTCCTGATCGCGACGCCGGTGCTGTTCACCATGGGGGCGAGCCTCGCCTATTTCGTGGTCATGCCGATGGCCTTCACCTGGTTCCTCGGCTTCCAGGGCGATGCCGGCGGATTGCAGCAGGAAGCGCTGCCGGCGATGGGCGAATATCTCGACCTCGTCATGCGCTTCATTCTCGCTTTCGGGATCAGCTTCCTGCTGCCGGTGTTGCTGATGCTGCTCAACCGCGCCGGGCTGGTCAGCCGCGAGCAGCTTACCGCGGCGCGGCGTTATGTGGTGGTGCTGGTATTCGCGGTGGCCGCCGTGATCACGCCGCCGGACGTGGTTTCGCAGCTTCTGCTGGCGGTGCCGCTGCTGATCCTGTTCGAAGGCTCGCTGCTGCTGATCTATTTCGGTGACAAGAAGGCCGCGAAGGAAAAGGCGCTGGCCGAGGCCGAAGCGGCGGCGGCAAGCGAGAGCGAGACGACGACCACCGGCTAAAGGCGGCGGGCAATCGCGCGGAAGCCGGGCGGGGCGCCGGGCATTCCGATCTTCAAAATAGAAGCGCAAACAAAAACGGGGCCCGCAGGCCCCGTTTCCGTAAACTATTGAAGCAACCCTTGCTTACGGGCTGGCGGGTTCATCATCGTCGTCGTCGGAGATCACGATGACGCCCACGACGATCGCGGCAACTGCGAGAGCGCCGATCAGGATGGCGGGAGCGATGGCTTCGCTATCTTCGACGTTCGCACCCTGGCGAACCGTCTCTGCCTGAGCGGCCTGAGCCACCACCGGCGTGGCCAGCATGCTGGCAGCAGCCATGCCGGTAAGAACTTTGCGCAACACCATACTTAAACTCCCTGTCGTCGGCCCAATAATCGAGTTAATCGCCTCGATGCTATTCTTATACACTGGCTTTATGAAGATTTCGAGAAATTTTTGCAATGCAGCAAGTTTGCGTAGGCAATTAACCGTCAAAAGCGGGTTGGTTCGTGGGACAAATTCGACGAACCGATGCAAAAATCCCCTAATATTAACGCTCTGAAGCGCGTGATACGCCGGATTCCGCGCGATCATAGAGCTTCTGCCCGCCGATCCACGTTTCGAGAATTTCGGTTTTGCGCAGCTCCATCGGATTGGCCAGCAGCGGATCGCGGTCCACGACCAGGAAGTCCGCCCGCTCGCCTTGCGCCAATTGGCCGAAATGGCCTTCGGCGAAGCCGGCATAGGCGCCGCCCGCCGTATAGGCGGCCAGCGCCTGTTCGCGGGTGACGCGTTCCTGCGGCATCCAGCCGCCGAAGGGCTGGCCCTGGGCATCCTCGCGGCTGATCGCGGCGGCCATGCCGGCGAAGGGGTCGGGCGCTTCCACCGGCGCGTCGGACCCGAAGGCCAGCGGCGCGCCCGCTTCCAGCATCGAATGCCAGGCATAGGCGCCGGCGAGCCTTTCCGGCCCCAGCCGCGCCTCGGCCATCAGCCGGTCGGAAGTCTGGTGCACGGGCTGCATCGAAGCGATGATGCCGTGCTCGCCGAAACGGGGGAGGTCAGCCGGATCGACGATCTGCGCATGTTCGATGCGCCAGCGCCGGTCGCCCTTGAAGTCTTCCGACAGTTCCTCGATCGCGGACAGCACTTCGGCATTGGCGGCATCGCCGATCGCATGGGTGGCGACCTGGAAATGGTCCATCGCCGCGCGGCTCATCAGATTGCGCAATTGCGTGCCGTTGAGCAGCGCCAGGCCGGTATTGCCCGGATCGTCGGCATAGGGCGCTTTCAGCATCGCCCCGCGCGAACCCAGCGCGCCGTCCATATAGAGCTTGAGGCCATTCATTCGCAGCCGGTCGTCATAGAGCCAGGGCGTGGGGCCGGTGCCGCCGATCAGCAGCATGGTCGGCACGCTGTCGGCATAGGACATGATGCGGATGCGCAGCCGGCCGAGATCGCCCGCGCGGCGGAAGGTCATCCAGTCCTCTATGCTCGTGCCCATGTCGGCCACGGCGGTGACGCCGCCGCGGATCAGCAATTCCTGCGCTTCGTGCAGCGCCAGGTCGCGGTCTTCGGGGCGGGGCGGGGGCACTTTTGCGTCGATCAGCGCGGTCGCCGCATCGACCAGCACGCCGGCCGGCTGCTTGCCGCCCGGGAGCCGTTCGATCCGCCCGCCCTCGGGATCGGGCGTGTCGGCGGTGACATTGCCAGCGGCCAGCGCGGCGCTGTTGGCCCAGCCGGCATGGCCGTCTACCCGCGCGAGCCAGACCGGCCTGTCGGCCACCACCGCGTCCATTTCGGCGGCGGTGGGGAAACGGCCGAGACCCCATGCTTCCTGGTTCCAGCCGCGCCCGACGATCCATGGCCGGTCGGGATGGGCCTTGGCATAGGCGTCGAGCCTGGCCAGCGCCTCGTCCAGCGAGCGCGTGCCGGTGAGATCGAGCGAAAGCTGGGCGAGGCCGAGGCCCATCACATGGACATGCGAATCGATCATGCCGGGGATCACCACGCGGCCCTTGCCGTCCTCGTGATAATCGACCGGTTCGCGCGGCTTTTCGCGGCGCTTCAGGATTTGGACGATGCGGCCGTCATCGCCGATCACCATACCGGCGAAGCGGGTGACCTTGCCTTCGCGGTCGACCGAGATCCCCTCGATATTGTCGATCAGCGTATCGGCGAGGGTCGGGACCGGGAGGAGCAGAGTGAGCGCGGCGAGCGCCGCGGCGAGGCGGGCGATCATTCGGGCTTTCCCCCGGGCAGGTGGCGGATCAGCGCGCTGGTATCCTGCCGTCTGCCGCCTTTGGCCTGTACGATGGAATAGAACTGGTCCACCAGTGCGGTGACCGGCAGCGGTACACCGCGCGCGTTCGCTTCGCCGAGCGCGATGGCGAGATCCTTGCGCATCCAGTCCACCGCGAAGCCGAAATCGAATTCGCCCTCCGCCATGGTCTGCCAGCGGTTTTCCATCTGCCAGCTCTGCGCCGCGCCGCCGGAGACGGCTTCCAGCACTTTGCCCATGTCGAGATCGGCGGCCTGCGCGAAGCGCACCGCCTCGGATAGCCCCGCCAATGTCCCGGCGATGCAGATCTGGTTGACGGCCTTCGCCGCCTGCCCCGCACCCGGCCCGCCAATATGGGTGATGCGGCTGCCATAGGCTTCGATCACCGGCCGCGCCGCCGCCATCGCCTGTTCGCTGCCGCCGCACATCACCGAGAGCTTGCCGTTCTCGGCCCCGGCCTGCCCGCCCGAGACCGGCGCATCGAGCGCGAGAATGCCGTGCGCTTCGGCGGCTTCGGCCACGGTCCGGGCGATGGCCGGGGAGACGGTGGTGTGATCGACGAACAGCGAACCCGCCGCCATCGCCGCCAGCGCGCCATCCGGGCCGAGCACCACCTGGGCGAGATCGTCGTCATTGCCGACGCAGGTGATCACCGCGTCCTGCCCGGCGGCGGCTTCGGCCGGAGTGGCGGCCATGGCCACGTCCAGCCCTGCGGACTTGTGCCTGTTGTACCAGTCTTGCGCGCGCGCTGCAGTGCGGTTGTAAATGGTGACGGTGTGCCCGGCGCGGGCCAGGTGGCCGGCCATCGGTGCGCCCATCACGCCCATGCCCAGGAAGGCGATCCTCTTCATATCGGTCATGTGCGCCCAACTGCCGGTTTATGCCGCGCGGCGCAATCGCCGGACGATTTTCCGCGTTTCCCTTGGGCGGTCTTTTCGGTTAGGCCCCGCCGCCTATGGCAACCACCGAACAGACTCTCGAAGCAAAGCTCGACATCGCCGATATCCGCGCCGCCGCGGAACGCATTTCCGGTGCCGTGGTGCGTACGCCCACCATGCACAGCAAGACGCTGTCGCAGATTACCGGCGCCGATGTCTGGCTGAAGTTCGAGAACCAGCAGTTCACTGCCGCCTATAAGGAGCGCGGCGCGCTCAATGCGCTGTTGCTGATGGACGAGGAGAAGCGCGCGCGCGGCGTGATCGCGGCGTCGGCCGGCAATCACGCGCAGGGCCTGTCCTATCACGGCACGCGGCTGGGCGTTCCCGTCACCATCGTGATGCCGAGCACCACGCCGACCATCAAGATCCTCCAGACCGAGGCGGTCGGCGGCAAGGTCGTGCTCGAAGGCGAGACCTTCGACGAGGCCTATGCCCATGCGCGCAAGCTGGAGCAGGAGCTGGGCCTCACCTTCGTCCACCCGTTCGACGATCCCAAGGTCGCGGCCGGGCAGGGCACGGTCGGGCTGGAAATGCTCGAGGACGCGCCGGAGATCGAGACGCTGATCGTGCCGATCGGCGGCGGCGGGCTGATCTCCGGCATCGGCACCGTGGCCAAGGCGCACACGCCGCCGGTCGAGGTGATCGGCGTGCAGGCGCGGCTGTTCCCTTCCATGTACGGCCATATCAAGGGCGAGGACCTGCCTTGCGGCGGGGACACGCTGGCCGAAGGCATCGCGGTGAAGGAGCCGGGGCGCTTCACCCGCGAGATCATCCGCCGGGTGGTGGACGACATCCTGCTGGTGGAGGAGGAGACGCTGGAGGAAGCCGTCTCCCTGCTGCTGCAGATCGAGAAGACCGTGGTGGAAGGCGCAGGCGCCGCCGGGCTGGCCGCGCTACTGGCCAATCGCGAGCGTTTCGTCGGCCGCAAGGTCGGGCTGGTGCTGTGCGGCGGCAATATCGACACGCGGCTGCTGGCCAATGTGCTGCTGCGCGACCTGGCCCGTTCGGGCCGGCTGGCGCGGCTCAGGATCACGCTGCAGGATCGGCCGGGCGCGCTCTACAAGGTGATGAAGGAGTTCGACGAGCACAACGTCAACATCCTCGAGATCTACCACCAGCGGATCTTCACCAACCTGCCGGCCAAGGGACTCGTGACCGACATCGAATGCGAGGCGCGCGACCGCCGGCAGCTCGAGCAATTGATCGAGGCGCTGCGCGCGAGGGGCTATTCCGTTAGCCATGTGGAGCTGAACTGACCCGGAACGGGGCGATTGGGCCGGGCGGCCCGCGGATTGTGGAAAATATCCCTGCATTCTGTGAAAAGTATGGTTAATAGTATTCCCGGATTGCGTCTTCCGGCCGTAATTCTGGATGCGTCGCCCGCCTGATCAACAACTCGTGAAAGAGGCACACCAACTCCGTGACGGCACCGGTTCGCTTCCCCCGCTTTTTCGTCACCAGCCCGGCGCCCTGCCCGTATCTGGAGGGGAAGACCGAGCGAAAGGTGTTCACCGAGCTTAAGGGCCCGCATGCCGTGCAGCTTAATGACGCTCTCGGGCGCATTGGGTTCCGCCGCAGCCAGACGGTTGCCTATCGGCCGAGCTGCGTGAATTGCCGGGCCTGCGTTTCCGTGCGCGTGGTGGCGCATGAGTTCCAGCCTTCCAGCACCCAGCGGCGCGAATTGCGCCGGCATGACGATCTGGTGGTCACCGAATGCCGCCCCTGGGCCACAGCCGAACAATATCAACTGCTTCAGCGTTATCTCGAAGCGCGCCATCCCGGCGGCGGCATGGCCGCCATGGACGAGATCGATTACGCCGACATGGTGGAACACACCGCCGTTTCGAGCTTTGTGATTGAATATCGGGAGCCTACGGAGAACGGGGAGCCGGGTCGCCTGGTCGGGGCCTGCCTCACCGATCGCCAGGGTGACGGGCTGTCGATGATTTACAGTTTTTACGACCCGGAACATAAGGCGCGCAGCGGGCTTGGGAATTACATTATTCTGGATCACATCCGGCGTGCCGCCGAAGCCGGGCTTCCCTACGTCTATCTCGGCTATTGGGTCGAGGGCTCGCAGCGGATGCAATACAAGGTGCGCTTCCGCCCGCTCGAACGACTCGGCCCCGCGGGCTGGCACCGCTTCTCCGAAGAGGAGCAGGCCGCCCTCATCGCCGATGTCGCCAATCGCCCGCGCGACGATGCTTCCTGCCCCGATGGCGGCAGCAAGGATGGCACGCCCGGCGGGCAACGGCAGTACAAGCTCGCCTGAGCGCCATTTGCGCCGTGCCCTGGCGGCGCTCGCCGCTTCCGTCTCCATCCTCGCCACGCCGATCGCCGCGCAGGACCAGTCCGCGCCGCAACAGCTCGAGGATCTGATCCCCGACGAAGCCGTCGCCAATCCCGAGGATTGGGCGGCGAAGGGCGTGCCCGAAGCCGCCGCCGAGGCGGAGGATGCACCGCCCGAGCTGGAGGTTGATTCCGAACTCGCCGCGCTTCCCGAAGTGGACATCCCCTGGCCCGACGATGTGGAATTGCCGGAGATCGCCCCGCTCGAACCGGAAGAAGATATCGAATTCGTGAATTTCGACCGGACGAGGCGCAATGTCTCCACCGGCGATGTGCGGCACCTGTCCGACAATCTGACGCTGGCCTTCCCCGGCGACGAGGATCTGTTCCCCGAACGCGACGCCTTCGTCGATCGCTTCGAGATGCTCTCCACCATCGAACAGCTCGACGATGACGGGAACGCCGCCCGCCTGGCTGCGCAGGCCGACCAGGACGAGGAGCTGCTGCAGCGCCTGCTGCGCATCTATGGCTATTATAACGGGCAGGTGATCCGCTCGGTCGGCGCCATCGCGCCGGGCGAGGAGAACGCCGATACGAAGCCTTCGGCCCGGTTCGATATCCTGCCCGGCACACAATATCATTTCGGCAAGATCGACCTCGGCAATCTGGCGCAGGCGCGCAGCGATTACGACCTGCTGCGCGGCAGTTTCGAGATCGAGAGCGGCGATCCGCTGCTGGCCGACAAGATCGAGGAAGAGCGGTACGACCTCGACACCGCGCTGGGCGAGAACGGCTATCCCTTCGCCTCGATCGAGGACCCCGAATTGCTGGTCGATCATGACCGCGAGGAAGGCGACCTGACGATGGCGGTGACGCCGGGCGGCAAGTACCGCTTCGGCCAGGTCACCAGCGACATGCCCGAATTCCTCTCCGCCAGGCATTTGGCGGAGATCGCGCGCTTCGATCCGGGCGATACCTACCAGCGCAGCCTGGAATTCGATTTCCGCCGGGCGATCCTTTCCACCGGCCTTGTCGGCAGCGTGCAGATCGATCCGGTCGAGGTGGAAGCGCCCAATGGCGACGAGCCGGGCACGGTCGACATGCGGGTGCAGATGACCAAGGCCAAGCTGCGCACGATCACCGGATCGCTCGGCTATGGTTCGGGCGAGGGCTTCAAGGCGGCGGCGAGCTGGGAACATCGCAACATGTTCCCGCCCGAAGGCGCGCTGAAATTCCGCGCCATCGCCGGCACGCGCGAGCAATTGCTGGGCACGACGTTCCGCAAGAACAATTTCCACGGGCGCGACCGGATCCTGACCGTCGATGCCTTTGCCAGCACGATAGATTACGACGCCTATGATGCGCGGACCCTGTCGCTGGTCGGCACTTATGAACGGGTCAGCACGCTGCTGTTCCAGAAGCCGCTGAGCTGGTCGATCGGCCTCGAACTGACGGCCACGGGCGAGCGGGAGCGCGATGCGGACGGCAATCTCGGCCCGCGCGAGACCTTCTATATCGCCGCGCTGCCCGGCTATGCCGAAATCGATACCTCGGACGACCTGCTGAACCCGACCAAGGGCTATCGCCTCGGCGGGCGGGTCTCGCCCGAGATATCCTCGACCGGCGGCGTGCAGAGCTTCTATGTCCGCAACCAGGTGGATGCGAGCTATTACCGGCAGATGAGCGACAAGGTGGTGCTGGCGGGCCGCGCCCGTTTCGGCAGCATCGTCGGCGCGCCGCTTTCGGCCATCGCGCCTTCGCGGCGGCTCTATGCCGGCGGCGGCGGATCGGTGCGCGGCTATGGCTATCGCGCGATCGGGCCGAGCAATAGCGACGGCGATCCCACGGGCGGGCGCTCGGTGGTCGAATTCTCGCTCGAGGCGCGCATCCGCACCGGCCTGCTCGATGGGGCGGTGGGCATCGTGCCCTTCGTCGATGCCGGTTCGGTCGGCGCCGGCTCCACGCCGAGCTTCGACGAGATCAAGTTCGGCGCCGGGATCGGGCTGCGTTATTACACCAGCTTCGGCCCGATGCGCCTGGATATCGCCGCGCCGCTCAATCCCGGCCCGAACGATGCGCCGGTGGCGGTCTATGTCGCGCTCGGGCAGGCCTTCTGATGAGCGAGGCGGAGCTTCCCGTGGACGAGGCCGAAGGCGCGGCGGAGAGCCCGGCGGAGCGGCGCAAGCGCCCGCTGCCGCTGCGGGTGTTGCGCTGGATCGGCAATGGCTTGCTGTTGCTGGTGCTGCTGCTCGCGCTGGCAATCGCCTGGCTGCATACCGGCTGGGGGCGGCAGTTCATCGTCGACCAGATTGCCAAATATGCCCCGGCTTCCGGCCTTTCCGTGCATGTCGGCCATATCGACGGATCGGTGCTGTGGAGCGCTTCCTTCTACGATGTCGAACTGCGCGATGCGAAGGGCACGCTGTTCCTCGAAGTGCCCGAGGTGGACCTCAACTGGCGGCCCTATAAGTTCCCCTTCACCGGGCTCGATATCCGCCACGTGGTGGTGCGCAAGGGAACGCTGCATGCCGCGCCCGAGCTCATTCCCGGCGATCCCGATGCGCCTACCCTGCCCGATTTCGATATCAGGGTGGACCGGCTGCTGATCGACGATCTGCATGTCGATGAAGGCGTGATGGGGGAGGCGCGCGATATCGATTTCCGCGCCAAGGCCGATATTCGCAGCGGGCTGGTCTATCTCGACGCCGATGGCGATCTGGGCGGTGGCGACCGGCTGGATGCGCTGATCCATGCCGAGCCCGATGGCGATCTGTTCGATCTCGATCTCGATTACCGCGCGCCCGCCGGCGGGCTGCTCGCGGCCCTGGTCGGCTCCAAGCACGATATGCGCCTGCGTATCCTTGGTGACGGAACCTGGCAGCGGTGGGACGGGGCCTTCGCCGCGCGGCAGGATGGCGAGGGGCTCGCCGCCTTCAAGATCACCAACCGCGCCGGGCTTTACAAGATCGTCGGCCAGGCATGGCCCGGCGACTATGTCGCCGGCACGGCGGCGCGGGCGCTGGGCGATGCGGTGTCGCTGGCCGCCGTGGGCAGGCTGCAGAGCAGCGTGCTCGAAGGCAGCTTCGCGCTGCGCGGCGACGGCGTGCGCGCCGATGCGCGCGGCGCAGTGGACCTTGCGGACAACGCTTTCGACGGCGTGGAATTGCAGGCCGCGCTCCTCGATCCGACCCTGTTCGGCAATGATTTCGCGCTCGACGACGCGCATCTGACGGCCACGCTGGACGGGCCCTTCCGCGATCTCTCGGTGCCGCACGAAATCCGCATCGGCCGGCTCGATGCCGGGGGCACGGTGTTCCAGCAGCTGGTGCAGACCGGCACGCTCAGCCGGCAGGACGATACGTACAGCTTGCCGCTCGATGCCAGCGTGGGGCGCATCGTCAGCGGCAATGCCACGATCGACCCGCGGCTCGTGAACGGGCGCGTGCGCGGGACGCTGGTGCTCGCTGGCGACCAGTTGCGGGCGGACCGGCTGGCGCTGGCCTTCCGCGGCTTGCAGGCCAATGTGGCGCTGCGCGGCGATCTTTCGCGTGGGACCTATGCGCTGGCCGGGCCGGTGCAGGCGCGGGATTTCGCCATTGAGGGGATCGGCTCGGTCAATGCCGATGCCGATATCCAGTTCCGCATCGGCGGCAATTCGCCCTGGTATCTGAAGGCCGACGCCACCGGCAGCATGCCGCGCGTCACCAATGAGACGCTGACGACCATCGCAGGCGACAACATCCGCTTCGCCGGCGGCATCACGCTCGGCGGCGGGCTGCCCATCGCGATCGAGGACACCACCATCGATGCGAGCAAGCTCCACCTCGCGATCGACGCGAAGGTGGAGGACGGGCGCACCACGCTGGCGGGCAAGGGTGAGCATACCGAATACGGGCCGTTCACGGTCGAGGGCGCGCTGGAGGAGGACGGGCCGCATGCCGAGCTGGTCTTCGCCAGCCCGCTGCCGGCGGCGGGCCTCAAGGATGTGCGCGTGGCCGTCGCGCCGAGCGATCAGGGCTTCGCCATCGAGACCGATGGTCAGTCGCTGCTCGGGCCGTTCGACGGGCTGCTGCATTTCGTCTCGCCCGAACAGGGCCCGAGCCGGATCGCGGTGGACCGCTTCGACGTCTCGCAGACCCGGCTGGCCGGCGACCTGGCCCTGGCCGAGGGCGGGGTGGACGGCACGCTGACGCTTTCGGGCGGCGGGCTGGACGGCACGATCGGGCTCAAGCCGGTGGCGGCCGGGCAGGGGCTGGACGTTTCGCTGACCGCGCGCGACGCGCATTTCACCGGCGCCCAGCCGCTCACCATCCGCCGCGGCCGCATCCAGGCGAGCGGCGCGTTCGGCGAGGGCGGGATGAATTTCACCGGCGACATGAACGCCGCCGGCATCGGCTATGGCAGGATGTTCCTCGGCCGCGTGGCCGCGCGCGGCGAGGTGAAGGACGGCACCGGCCATTTCGACGCGGCGCTTTCCGGGCGGCGCGGCAGCCGGTTCGAATTGCAGCTCAACGGCGATGTCGCGCCAGAGCGGATGACGCTGGCGGCCAAGGGAAGCTATGCCGGGCAGGCGATCACCATGCCGCGCCGCGCGGTGGTGGTGAAGACCGCGGATGGCGGCTGGCAATTGCAGCGCAGCCAGATCGGCTTCGGCGGCGGCTATGCGCTGGCGGAAGGCCGCGTCGGCGGCAGCGAGCCGGTGCAGGGCAAGATCAGCCTCGCCAACATGCCGCTCTCGCTGGCCGATGCCGCGGGCGGCAATCTCGGCCTCGGCGGCACGATTTCGGGCACGTTCGACCTGGCCAAGTCGCCAGACGGCGACGTGCCGGTGGGCGAGGCGCGGCTGATGGTGAAGGGCCTCACGCGGTCCGGCCTCGTGCTCTCCTCGCGCCCGATCGACCTCGCGCTGGTGGCCAAGCTTTCGGCGAGCCAGCTCGAGGCGCGCTCGGTGATGAAGGATGGCGACAACACGATGGGCCGGTTGCAGGCGCGCATATCGGGCCTGCCGGGCTCGGGCGCGTTGCTCGACCGACTCTATGCCGGCGACCTGTTCGCGCAATTGCGTTTCGAGGGGCCGGCGGATTCGCTCTGGCGCCTGTCCAAGCTGGAACTGATCGACGTCACCGGCACGCTGCAGCTCGCCGCCGATGTGCGCGGCTCGCTCGGCAATCCGCAGGTGCGCGGCTCGCTGGCCGGCGATGCGCTGCGGGTGCAGAGTGCGCTGACCGGCACCGATGTGCGCGACGTGCGGGCGCGCGGGCGCTTCTCCGGCTCGCGCCTCCAGCTCAGCAGCTTTGCCGGCACCGCGCCCAATGGCGGCAAGGTCAGCGGCAGCGGCTTCGTCGACCTTGCCAATATGGGCCCCGGACGCGGGCCGCAGATCGACTTGCGGATCGCCGCGCGCAATGCCGAGATCGTGGACCTGCCCAATATGGGCGCGACCATCACCGGGCCGCTGCGGATCGTCTCCAACGGCATGGGCGGCACCATTGCCGGCCGCGTGCGCGCCAATGCCGCGCGCTGGAAGCTGGGCGGGGAAGAGGCGGCGGCGCAGCTGCCCAATATCTCCACGCGCGAGATCAACCTGCCCGCCGATATCGCCCCGCCGGCCGCGCCCGGTGCGCCCTGGCGCTTCCTGATCGACGCCACCGCCCCCGGCGGGATCATGGTGGACGGCATGGGGCTGGACAGCGAATGGAGCGGCGACATCCGCCTGCGCGGCACGACCGAGGATCCGCGCATCGGCGGCGAGGCGCGGATCGTGCCGCGGCAGGGCTTCTATTCCTTCGCCGGCGTGCGCTTCGACATCACCCGCGGGCGGATCGACTTCGACGAGAACGTGCCGATCGATCCGCGCATCGACCTGGTGGCCGAGACGCAGGTGAACGACCTGTCCGTTTCCGTATCGGTCAGCGGCTATGCCACCCGGCCGGAGATCGCCTTCACTTCCACCCCGGCGCTGCCCGAGGAGGAACTGCTGGCGCGGATGCTGTTCGGCGGTTCGATCACCGATCTTTCGGCGACCGAGGCGCTGCAGCTCGGCGCGGCGGTGGCATCATTGCGCGGCGGCGGCGGTATGGACCCGATCAACCAGCTGCGCAGCGCCATCGGGCTGGACCGGCTGCGCATCGTGCCGGCCGATCCGGCGCTGGACCGGGGCACGGCGGTGGCGCTGGGCAAGAATTTCGGCCGCCGCTTCTATGTCGAGATCATCACCGACGGGCGCAGCTACAACGCCACCGAGGTCGAATTCCGGCTGACGAGCTGGCTCTCGCTGCTGGCCAATATCAACAGCTTGGGCCGCGACAGCGCATCGCTGGAATACAGCCAGGATTATTGAGCTTCGGCGGAAACCCGCTTGAGCATCCCGTCGAGCGGAATGGCGACGCCATTGGTGGCGCGCAGGGCCTTGCCCGAGAAACGCGCGCTGAGCCCGTTCTCGGCCGTGACGGTGATCTTGCCGCGATTGCTGGTGAAGGTCAGCAGGTGATCGCCCAGCGTGCGCATGGTCACTTCCCCGTCGGGTGCCTGCGCGATGGCGCGGGCGATATCGCCGGGGGTGAGATAGCCGGGCACCACATGGTCGCGCAGCAGCGCCATCATCGCCGCCTGTTCCTGCGGCTCCTGCAATTCCTGCCCGGCTTCGCCCAGCCGCGCGAAGGCCTGGTCGCTGGGGGCGAGGATCGTATAGGCGGCCACGCCGTCGAACACTTGCGACAGGCCGGCATTGCGCAGGGCGGTATAGACGATCGAGATATTGTCCGTGTTGTTGATCGCCTCGGCCAGCGTGTCGTAATGCACGGGCGCCTTGGCCGCGCGCGGCTCGTCCGAGCATCCGCCCAGCGTGCATAGCGCGCATCCGGCCAGCAGCCTCGCGAAAGCGCGGGCAAACGTCCTTCCCTGCCGCACGCCTATGAAGCCATCAGCGAGTCTGCGGCGATCACGAGGCGGGTCTGCGGATCGATCGTGTAGATATGGCCGTCGCTATAGCGGTACCATTCGTCATCCCCGTCCGGGAAGCGGTCGCGATAGGCTTCGGGGATGTTGTAGATATCATAGCCGGTCGGCACGGGTTGCCCGATCACGAAGCCGTCGCTCGCCAGCAGCGCCGCGATGCCCGTGATCGCCCTGTTTCCGGGATCGACGCGATAGACCACGTCATTGGCATAACGATAGGACGCCTGCTGTCCCAGCCCGAAATAGCTCACATAATAGCGGGGCAGGGCGGCTGGCGCATAACCCTGCGGCCAGATCTCGCCAGGCGACAAGGCGCCGCCCAGCAGCGGGACATAGCCGCTGATGCGGCCTGCGCCATCGGGCCGCAGCAGATAGCCGTTGCGATAGAGGAACTGGCCGCCGCCGATCTGCGCCAGCCCCCACCAGTCGGGCGTATAGGCATCGCCCGCGGTCTCGAGATCGGCCGGCTCCGCGCAGGGGGCGCTTTCGGCCACGGGGCCCGCAGTGGCCGCGCGCACGACCATGCCGGGCGGGCAGCCTTCGATCACGCCGCCGGCAAAGGCCGGTTCGTAGGACTTGCCCTCATCGGGCAGCGGGGTGCGGGTCGCGGCGGGCTGGGGAGCGGTGCTGGCCGGAACGAGCACGGCTCGCTTCGCGGCGGGCGCGGCGCTTTCGGGAATAGCGTTTGCAAAACCGGGATTGGCTTCATGCCCGCCCTCTACGGGGCCGGCATGCGCGCAGCCTGCCAGCAAGGCAACGGCCGCGGGCCCCAGCACTGACCTTCGCATAACCCACACCACTCCTATTGCGCCTGCAACGACGCGCCGGGCCGCCTTGTTCCCGATTTTCGCCCGGAATGCGACGAATGGTTAAGCGTCAGTCAGCCATGTAGATGGCGGCTTCCGCCGCGCGGCGGCGCACCAGCCCGCGCAGCACGCGCCCGCCGGCGCGGTTCCAGCGGGCGAATTCGCGCGCCGCGCCTTCCCGGTCCCCGGCGATATGCAGCCGGGTCAGCGTCGCGCGGGCGATCGCGCCGGTATTGTAATGGAAGGATACCAGCGCATCGAACTGGCCCTGCGTGGTCGGCGCAGCGCCGATGGCGCGGGCGACTTCGGCCGCATGGCGGGCAATATCGGCCTCCAGCCGCGCATCGCATTGCGCCTGCGTCCACAGCGTGCCGGGGCCAATATCGGGCCCGGTCGCGCCCCAGCCGATCGTCCAGGGCGCGCCGCCCGTGCCGGGATCGGGATAGGCTTCCACCATGCCGCCCGCGCGCAGTTTCGCGCAGCCTTCGAACCGCTTGATCAGCGCGATCCCCGCCGCGCTCACCCGTGCCGGGGGAGCCGGATCGGTATCGGGATCGTCGGGCGCGAGCGCGCTGTCGATGGCGGCGTCGATCCGCTCGACCTCGGACTGGCTGAACCCACGCTCCAGCAATTCGCGGACCGTGTCGAAAATAGGCTTGCGCTGCATCGGTAAACCTCGCCGCTGCGATCAGGGGCGCTCCGATTAGGCGCGGCGCGAGGCGGTAGGAAAACGCTTTTCGGCGAGGGGCTGTAGGAGAGGGTTTGGAACACATGGAACAGTGTTCTGGGGGAGGAAAAACGGGGTGGTTTGCCGTGAGTTTTCGCGATGTTGGGAGTGGAGGATGCGAGCACACATGGCGTGGCATCCTGCCCGCAACCGCCTCCGGTAGGGAAGGGGCTGGGGCGTAATGGCGATAGGGACGCAGTTCGGGTATCAAGTCCAAATGGCGAGACGAAAGAAGGCGAGCTCGTTGTGTGCGCCGCCGTGGACAACGATCAGTATCGTGTCCGCCAGACTCTACCGCCGCCGAAATCGGCGATGCAAGAGATCGGTGAGGCTTTGAATGTCAAGATCGCCCCTGCTCAAGCCTGCCTCCAAAAAGCAGCCCTGAATCAATCCGACGGGACCACGTCAATCATGTTGACCCGAGCGGCTCTGATTTGCCCCAAGAACCGCCGCTGCCGTGATAGGTCTCCGCGCCCAGCACGAAGTTCTGCCCGCAGTCAGGGCAGCGGAAGCGATAGAGTAAGAGGTCGTCGAGCGGACCGGCATCCGACAGGTCGCTGAACGCAACCATTCCCTTCATCGGCCCTGCATCGATCTCTTCGATGTCACCGTCCACCAAAGCCTGTCGGACTGTCCCAATCGCGCGAAAGAGTTCGCCTCGCGTCCGAAAGCGCACATACTCGTCCAGATTTTCGCAGCGTGAACAGGTCATCTCAAACCCGAATAGTAAATCTGCTGGCTGCAGCCAATTTGTCCACGCCGCCTAGCTTCGGAGAAGCGCAAGCAGTGGACTCGCTCTTAACCCCCTTTAACCTCTTCGCATCGAATCGGGGTAGGAGAATTTGTTGGTGACCGAACGATACTTCAACGAGTTTGAAGAAAAAGGCGAGCGCAAGGTAAGAGAAGAGCTTGGCTTGGGAATCTATAATGATCCGCGCCGAAAGTATGCTGTTCACTGGCTAGCGGAGCTTGATCGAGCCTCCAGGGAGGCCACTGATGCTGAACACTTGCGGCTTGCGCGAGAGGCCGCGAACGCTGCGAAAGAGGCTAACCAGATCGCCAAAAGCGCAAGAAATACTGCGATTTCTGCGATTGTGATATCAATCGTCGTCTCTCTTGTTTCCACCCTTCTTTGAATTTCTTTTTCTGTGCCCTCACCAGTTTGCGAGCACGGAAATTTGTTGAAGTTCGCAAAACTCAGAATCGGCCAAATTACCTCGTCCGCGACCAAATACCGCCTGTAAAGACCTCTTGACACCCTGCCATCCTCCCCTGTAAAGAGCTCTTGACAGGAAGGAGAGGTCGCGTTGCAGAACCGCGTCAAGCATTGGCGTGAGGCGGCCGGGTGGAGCCAGGGCGAACTGGCCCGCAGGCTCGGCGTCTCGCGGCAGACGATCAACGCGGTCGAAACCGACAAATACGACCCCAGCCTTCCGCTCGCTCTGCGCATGGCCAGGCTGTTCGGCGTGGCGGTGCCCGAGCTGTTTATCGATCACTGGGAACCGGAGGAGGAGGAATGATGCAGACGACCATGCGGGATGGCGCCCGGAACAAGTGGCGGAAAGTGGCGATCTCGGCGGGCATCGGCATGCTCTTCGGTTTTGCCGGCGCCTTCGGGCTGGTCCGGCTGAGCGAGAGCGGGGCGCTGGGCAGCCTCGACGTGTCGCGCGAAATCGCCGCGCTGATCGGGATGGTCTATATCTTCACGGCGGCGGTGGTGGGGGCCGGGGTGGCCAGCCCCTCGATCGGCGCGAGCTTTTTGAATGTCGAGGATTCCGATGAATTGCGCGAACAGCGCCGCCTGCTAGGGGCGAGCGCCGTGTCGATGCTGGCGACGGGGCTGGCGCTGGTCCTGCTCGCCCTGGCGCAGCCGGTGGGGATCGTGCCGCCCGCGGCGGCGCTGGCGCTGGCCGTGGCGTTGCTTGCCGTGGTCACCGTGCTGGGCATCACCCAGCGGCGGGCGATGGACGAGCTGATGCGCCGCGTCTCGCTCGAAGGCGGGAGCTTGGCTTTCTATCTCACGGCGATGGTCGGCGGGGGCTGGGCGATGCTGGCCCATCTCGGCTTTGCCGGGGCGCCCGCGCCGCTGGACTGGCTGACCCTGTTCGCCGGCCTGCTGCTCGTCGCCGCTTTCATCACCTGCGCGAAACGCGGGCTGCTCGCCCCGCGCTGACCGCGCCCGGCAGGCCTGGCCCAAAAAGAAAGGGGCGCCCGGTTTCCCGGACGCCCCTTTTCCTTTGCGACGATCGCGGTGGCGATCAGGCGCTGTAATACATGTCGTATTCGACCGGGCTCGGCGCCATTTCCCAGCGATAGACCTCGGGCCATTTGAGCTCGATGTAAGCGTCGATCTGGTCCTTGGTGAACACGTCGCCCTTGAGCAGGAACTCGTGATCGGCTTCGAGCGCCTGCAGCGCTTCGCGCAGGCTGCCGCAGACGGTGGGAACCTCGGCCAGCTCTTCCGGCGGAAGATCGTAGAGGTTCTTGTCCATCGCGTCGCCCGGGTGGATCTTGTTCTGGATACCGTCGATGCCGGCCATCAGCAGCGCCGAGCAGGACAGGTAGGGGTTGCAGAGCGGATCCGGGAAGCGGAACTCGACGCGGCGCGACTTCTCGCCCGAGCCATAGGGGATGCGGCAGGATGCCGAACGGTTGCGCGCCGAATAGGCGAGCAGCACCGGCGCCTCGAAGCCCGGCACCAGCCGCTTGTAGCTGTTGGTGGTCGGGTTGGAGAAGGCGTTGATCGCCTTGGCGTGCTTGATGACGCCGCCGATGTAATAGAGGCAGGTGTCGGACAGGCCGGCATAGCCGTCGCCCGAGAAAGTGTTCTTGCCGTCCTTCCAGATCGACATGTGGGTGTGCATGCCCGAACCGTTATCCTCGGCGATGGGCTTGGGCATGAAGGTCGCCGTCTTGCCGTAAGCCGCAGCAACCTGCTGCACGACATATTTGTACACCTGCACGCGGTCGCAGGTTTCGAGCAGCTTGCCGAAGGTCAGGCCGAGCTCGTGCTGCGCAGCGGCCACTTCGTGGTGCTGCTTGTCCATCGGCAGGCCCATCTCGATCATGGTCGAAACCATCTCGGCGCGGATATCCATCACCGGATCGACCGGCGGGACGGGGAAATAGCCGCCCTTGGCGCGCGGGCGGTGGCCCAGATTGCCGCCTTCATAGGCCTTGCCGGTGTTGGTCGGCAGCTCGACATCGTCGATATAGAAGGCCGAACGGTCATAGCCGGTTTCGAACCGCACATCGTCGAACATGAAGAATTCCGGCTCGGGGCCGACGAACACCGTGTCGCCCAGGCCGACGGACTTCACATATTCCTCGGCGCGCTTGGCGGTCGAGCGCGGATCGCGCGAGTAGAGCGAGCCGTCGCTCGGCTCGACGATGTCGCACACGATGATCATCATCGGCGTGGCGCTGAACGGATCGACATAGACCGCGTTCAGGTCCGGCTTGAGGATCATGTCGGACTCGTTGATCGCCTTCCAGCCCTCGATCGAGGAGCCGTCGAACATCAGGCCCTCTTCCAGCGCATCCTCGTCAATGACGGCGGCGCACATCGAAAGATGCTGCCACTTGCCCTTCGGGTCGGTGAAACGGACGTCGACCCATTCGATCTCCTCGTCCTTGATGCGCTTCACGATTTCCTTTGCACTGGGCATGGTCTTCCTTCCTTTGGAGAGATTGAGGTTTGAACGGCAGCACCGCCGGGCGGGCGGGGCTGCGGCAACTGGTCAGATGGCGGCTTCGTCCTTCTCGCCGGTGCGGATGCGCAGGGCCGTCTCGATCGGCGAGACGAAGATCTTGCCGTCGCCGATGCGGCCCGTCTGCGCAGCGGCCGCGATCGCTTCCACCACCCGTTCGGCCTGGCTGGCGGGCACCACCACTTCCAGCTTAACCTTGGGCAGGAAATCGACGACATATTCGGCGCCGCGATAGAGTTCGGTGTGTCCCTTCTGGCGTCCGAAGCCCTTGGCTTCGACCACGGTGATCCCGGATACGCCCACTTCGTGCAGGGCTTCCTTCACCTCGTCCAGTTTGAACGGCTTGATGATCGCTTCGATCTTTTTCACGTGACCCCTGTCGGCAGTATTCCCGGCGCGCGCGGCACCGGGCGATCCACAACCATCCCCGGCCCAATCCCTCTTCAAGATTCGTGCCAAGGCGCGAGACCAAGACCTAAACAATCGCGCCGCCCTGCGAAAGGGCGGAATCGAAAGAAAGGAAGGCGAATTTACCCAGTCGCAGAATATTCGTGCGCGGCGGATCGGGTTAACGATGGGTAAAAATCGGGCAGCGCGTGCCCGAAATCCGGGCAGTTACAGCCGCAATCCCGCGGTTTCGGGCAGGCCGGCCATCAGGTTCAGCGATTGCACCGCCGCCCCGCTGGCGCCCTTGCCGAGATTGTCCAGCACCGCCACCAGCCGGGCCTGCTGCCCCTCAGCATCGGCGAAGACGAACAGCTCCATCCGGTCGGACGGTTCGCGCGAGCGGCGCAGCAGCAATTCGCTGTCCTCGCACTCCCCGGCGAACACCACCGGGCTGTCGGCATAGAAGCGCGCCAGTTCGGCCCGCAGCGCCGCCGGCTCGGCGGCGGCGCGCATGGCTTCCAGCGGCAGCGGCACTTCCACCACCATGCCGCGATGGGCGGGGATGACCGCGGGCGAGAAGACCGGCGGATGGACCAGCCCGACCTTCTTCTGCATTTCCGGCACATGCTTGTGCCCCAGCGCCAGCGCATAGCCGCGCCAGGCGATGTCGGCGTCTTCCTCGAACCGCTCGATCAGAGCCTTGCCGCCGCCCGAATAGCCGGATACGGCATTGACCGTGTAGGGCCAGTCCTCCGGCAGCAGGCCGGCGCGGATCAGCGGCGTCATCAGCGCGATGAAGCCGGTGGAATAGCAGCCCGGATTGCTCACCCGCGCAGCCCCGGCGACAACCTGCCGGCCGACCACTTCGGGAAAGCCGAAGATCCAGCCGCTGGCCACGCGGTGCGCGGTGGAAGCGTCGATCACGCGCGTCTTGCTGCCTTCGTCGATCAGCGCCACGGCCTCGCGCGCGGCGGCGTCGGGCAGGCACAGGATCGCGAAATCGGCCTCGTTCAGCGCCTCGCGCCGCGCGGCGGCATCCTTGCGCCGGGCATCGTCGAGTGTGATCAGCGCGAATTCCGGCCGCCCGGCCAGCCGGTCGGCAATCTCGAGCCCGGTGGTGCCCGCGGCCCCGTCGATGAAGATCGTCTGCGCCATCAGTCGCTCAGCGCTTCCAGCCGGTCGATATGGATATAGCCGACCGGCCCGTCGAGCGAGAGGCAGCCCCAGGCCCAGCCGCCGGTCACGTCCAGCACTTCGAAACTGTCGCCTTCCATCAGCGTACACAGCTCCGCCGCGCCTTCCTCCGGCGTTTCCAGCAGCGCCGCGCCGCCCGGCATCACGCTGCGGGGCTGGGGCACGGCGTAATGCGGCACGAAATAGCGCCCGGCGAGGCCGATATGCGCCAAGTCTCCGCGCAGCGGCAGCGAACCCGGCAGGGCCTTGGGCTGCGGACCGGAAAGGGCATAGGGACCGTGGGCGCTCATTCTTCTGTCTTCTTCGGCTTTTATGGCAGCATTCTAACGTGGGTGCGTTCGCCCCGGGTAAACATCGGGCGCGATTAGACGGCGCGGGGGGAAGGGGCAAGCTCGCTCGCCCCTCCACCGTTCCCGCACCGCAAGGAAGGGCTCAGCCGAAGCGGGCGCGGATCATGTGCCAGGCCGCGCGCAGGCCCAGCGCCTCGCCGCCTTTTGGGCGGCCCGGCTTGGCCGCGGGGCGCCAGGCGAAGGTGTCGAAATGCGCCCAGTCGATGCCTTCTCCCACGAACTTGTCGAGGAACAGGCCGGCCACGCTGGCCCCGGCAAAGGCATTGCCATGGGCGTTGTTGGTGTCGGCGATGTCGGACTTCAGCCATTCGTCATAGGCATGGTGCAGCGGCAGGCGCCAGCAGGCGTCGTCATGCGCCTTGCCGGCGGCAAGCAGTTCCTCGGCGGTCTCGTCGCGCCGGGTGAACAGGGCTGGGAGGTCCGGCCCCAGCGCCACGCGCGCGGCGCCGGTGAGAGTCGCGAAGTCGATCAGCAATTCCGGCTTCTCGTCGCTCACCCGGTCCAGCGCGTCGGCCAGCACCAGCCGCCCCTCGGCGTCGGTGTTGCCGATTTCCACGCTCAGCCCCTTGCGCGATTTGAGCACGTCGCCCGGACGGAAGGCATTACCGGCAATAGCGTTCTCCACCGCCGGGACGAGGCAGTGCAGCCGCACTTTCAGCCCGGCGCCCATCACCAGCGAGGCCAGCGCGAGCGCATGCGCGCCGCCGCCCATATCCTTCTTCATCAGCAGCATGCCCGCGGCCGGCTTGATGTCGAGCCCGCCCGAATCGAAGCACACGCCCTTGCCGACGATCGCCAGCACGGGCGCATCCTCCGCGCCCCATGTGAGGTGCAGCATGCGCGGCGCGTGGCTGCGCGCGGCGGCGCGGCCCACGGCGTGGACCATCGGATATTCCTGCTCCAGCGCGTCGCCGCGCGTCACGGTCAGCTTCGCGCCGTGTTCCTTCGCCAGCGCCTCGGCCTGTTCCTCCAGCGCGGCGGGGCCCATGTCCTCGGCCGGGGTGTTGACCAGGTCGCGCACCAAAGCGACGGCCTGCGCTTCGGCAATGGCGCCGCCGATCCGGCCGACTTCGGTGGTCAGCAGGGTGCGCGGGCCTTCGCCGTCCTTGTCGTCCACATAGCGGGAGAAGCGGTATTGCGCGGTCTGCCAGCCATGCATGGCGGCGCCCGGATCGCCCTTGGCGCGGCGATAGGTTCCCGCCGGAAGCTGTTCGGCCAGCTTGGCCATGCACCAGCTCGAAAGCTCATCCGGATCGGCCACGCCGCCCACCGCGAACCAGCTATCGCCATCGGGGACGATTCCCACCTGATATCCGCTGCCGGTGAACTTCTGCGCGGCCAGCGCGGCGCGTTGCTGCCCGCTCAAGGTCTTGGAAAACGCCGGGAAGTTTTCCTTGTTCACAAGATGGATCGCGATGGCATCCTGCCCACGATCCGGCTGGATCAAATCGTTTTTCATGCCCATAAGCGCCGCTTGCCCGTTTACGGGCAGTTTGGGAAGGCATGGGAATGCGGCATCTGGTTTCGGTAATTGCGGCGACGGGTTTGCTCGCGGCCTGCAATGGCGGCGGGGAAAGCAGCTCCGCTTCGGCGACGGCCAGCGCGTCGGAAGGCGCGGAAGCCCCGGATACCGCCGCTACCACGGAGGGGGCGAGCGCCACCGCCAGCGCGTCCGAGGATGCGAGCGCGACTCCCGGTGCCACTGCCAGCCCGGCGACCAGCGCCACCAGCGAATCGCACAGCAATGGCGCGCTCTCCATTTCCGAGGAAACGGACGACTACCTCTTCGAATATGCCTATCCGGCGGCGGCCGGGAATATTCCCGAACTGGCCGCGCTGCTGGACAAGCGGCTGGAGCGGAACAAGGCCGAGCTGGCCGAGCAATCGGCCGAGGCGCGCGACGAGGCGCGCGACAATGGCTTCCCCTACAACAAGCACAGCTACAGCGCGGAATGGAAGGTGGTGGCGAACCTGCCCGACTGGCTGAGCCTCTCCTCCGAGATAGCCACCTATTCGGGCGGCGCGCACGGCAATTACGGTTACGGATCGCTGGTGTGGAACAAGCAGGACAAGCGCGCGATCAAGGCGCTGGACATGTTCACATCGGCCGCCGCGCTGGACGAAGCGCTGCATGACAGGCTGTGCGCCGCGCTGAATGCCGAACGGGCCAAGCGCCGCGGGCCCGACACGCCCGAGATGGGCGTGGACGAGTTCGAACAATGCGTTCCGGTCAGCGATGCGACCGTGCTGGTCGGTTCGGCGGGCAAGAAGCGGTTCGACCGGGTGGGCGTGATTTATGGCCCCTATGCGGCCGGGCCTTATGCCGAGGGTTCCTATGAATTCACGCTCCCGGTCACCAAGGCGGTGCTGGAGACGGTGAAGCCCGAATATCGCGACGCCTTCGCGGCTCGCAATTGAGGCCCATAATCGCTACATGGGGCCGATGACCGAATATCAGACCGTAACCGGGAACGAGACCGTCTATCGCGACGGCACGATCAAGCTGCATGGGCCCGAGGGTTTCGAGGGAATGCGCAAGGCTGGCCGGCTGGCCGCCGAGATACTCGATGCGATGGTGCCGCTGGTGCAGCCCGGCGTTTCGACCGAAGAGCTGGACCGGGTGGTGCGCGAGATGACGCTGGATGGCGGCGCCGTGCCCGCCACGCTCGGCTATCGCGGCTATACGCATAGCTGCTGCATCTCGATCAACCACGTGGTGTGCCACGGCATTCCCTCGGCCAAGACGCTGAAGGAAGGCGATATCGTCAATATCGACGTGACCCCGCTGCTCGATGGCTGGCACGGCGATACCAGCCGCATGTATATCGCCGGCGAAGCCTCGCTGAAGGCCAAGCGGCTGGTGGACGTGACCTATGAATGCCTGATGATCGGCATCGACCAGGTGAAGCCCGGCGCCCGGCTGGGCGATGTCGGCGCGGCGATCCAGAAACATGCCGAAGGCCACCGTTATGGCGTGGTGCGCGAATTCTGCGGCCACGGCGTCGGCCGGCTGTTCCACGACGCCCCCGAAGTGATCCACGCGGCGCGCGCGGGCACCGGGCCGGAACTGAAGCCCGGCATGTTCATGACGATCGAGCCGATGATCAATCTCGGCAAGCCGATGGTGAAGCTGCTCAATGACGGCTGGACCGCGGTGACGCGCGACAAGTCGCTGAGCGCGCAGTTCGAACATTCGATCGGCATCACCGAGACCGGCTGCGAGATCTTCACGCTGAGCCCGAAGGGGCTGCACAAGCCGCCTTATCAGTAAGCCTTTGCGGATCAGTTGTCGGCCAGCTTGCGTGGCTTTCGCAGGAAGCGTGGCTTGCGCGCGGTTGGGCGGCGCGGGCCATCGCCCACCACGATAGAGATCGTCCCATCGGGGCCGATCTCTATGCGGAAGAAAGCGAGCCCGGATTTTTCGGCAATCCGGATTGCGCGCTTCAAATCCCTATCGCGCCACAGGCTGCGTTTGAGCGCAGGCGCGGCGGCTATTCCACCGGGAGCTACCCCCGATCGCATCGTGTCAGCCAGTGAGGATACGCCCCCGTGCAGACATTGCGTCTGAATCCGGATAGCGCCCCCGCACCCCGCAAAGCCCCATATAGCGATGCTGATCGCCTTTCCTTAGACCGGTCCCCCGTCCTATGCGGCGGTGGTGACCGGCATCCACTCCCTGCCAGGGTTATGACTCGAAGGGAAGGCGCTCGCAACCCGCTTCGTCACGGAAGAGGCTAGTGGTTCGGGCTCGCATTCTAGCGAATGATACAAATTATGACATCTTTAGCATTGAACCATTCTCAGGCATTGGCACTTTGCGCGCCCCACCCACGCACTCTTACGGCCTGAACAATTGTCTCAACCACCGAGGACGGGCGGCCGGTCAGACCGCGATCTGGCCGCAGTGCTGCGTGTGGTGGAGCAGCTTCAGCCGGCGCTCCAGCAGAAGGACCGGGTGAGACAGAACGGCATCGTGCGGCAACTGGTGGAAATGCACGCGCCAATGGGCGACCAATGGCAGGCGCTGGCCAATCTGGTTCTCGGAAATGGTGAATGCACTCTCGCTCGCCAGGCGATGGATATGTTCGTCGAAGAGCAGGGCGGTGCTCCCCAAGCGAAATATCTGAAAGCCGCGATACTCGAACAATCTGGTGCCATGCGCGATGCGTATGATCTGATGTGCACGCTGCCGCGCGATGTTCCCGATCCTGCCGCCAATGCCTATAGCCGGGGAACTGCCGCGCTGTATCTCGGCGCGATGGAGGAGGGGCGTCGCGATCTGGAGCGCGCCACCCGGCTGCAGCCGCGATCCGGCCCGGCCTGGTGGTTGCTGGCCATGTCGGCCGATCTCGGGCAGGCAACGGAGGTCGCGGATCGGATCCTCGCAGCGGGTCCGGAAATGGAAAATGCACCGCCAGCGCACCGCGCCCCCTACCTTTATGCGGCCGGGAAGGTTCACGCCGAACGGGGCGAGCACGGCAGCGCTTTTGCTGCCATCGCCCGCGGCGCGAGAGACATGCAGTCGCTGCGTCGCTATGATCGGGAGGCGGATCGCCGTAATGCCCTAGCATCGGTGCAAGACTACGATATCGGGCGGATCCGCGAGATCGCCGAAAGGCAGAGCGAGGCGACTGGCAGGGCAATCTTCGTTACTGGCCCCGCGCGTTCGGGCACGACTCTGGTGGAACAAATTCTCACCAGTCACAGCACGGTCGGCAGCGGGGGTGAGATCAACCGGCTGCCCCTGCTCGCGCGTGAAATGGATGGGTATTCTTATCAGGCGTTGGTGAACTACGTTCGGGTGAAGGGAGTGGCGGAGGTGGCGCATCTCTGGGATCACCTGCTGACGGAACGCATGCCGGCGCCGGGGCGTGTGGTGGATAAATCACTGAGCACGACGCGGATGATCGGGCTGGCCGCCGCTTTATTGCCGGAAGCCCCGTTGATCTGGCTTACGCGCGATCCGCTCGACCGTGCTTGGTCAAGCTTTCGCACCTTCTTCGCCGATGGGCTGGAATGGAGCTATGACCTTGAGGCCATCGCCTTTTTCAGCCGCCTTGAAGACGCCTTGCTACAGCGATGGCGGGATATTCTGGGGGATCGGCTCCTCGTGGTACCGTATGAACGGCTGGTCACGGAGCCAGAGGCGTGGATCCGCCGAATTCTCGCCCATTGCGGACTGGCCGAGGAACCGCAGGTGTTCGCTCCGCATGAAGCAGAACGCCTGGTGACGACCGCGAGCGTCATGCAGGTGCGCCGTCCGATAAATCGCGACGGAATTGGCCCTGCCGAACCCTATCGCGAATTCTTGCAGCCTTTCATCACGGCCTATGGCGCATACTAGGGCTAGCGGCCGCAAGCCTCGAGGATTAGCCCGGCGATGTCCTGCGGGTGCGAGATCAGCGAGACGTGGCTCGATTGCAGCTCGATCGTGCGCGCGCCCATGCGCTGGGCCATGAAGCGTTCCAGATCGGGGTCGATCGTCCGGTCTTTCGCCGAAACGGCATAGAAGCTCGGGCGCGAGCGCCAGGCGGCCTGGGTGGCGCGCCCGGCCAGCAGCGCCTTGTGGAACGGTTGCTGCACCGCATAGAGGACCCGCGCCTTCGCCGGGGGCACGTCGCCCGCGAAATCGCGCAGGAATGCCTCTTCGGACAGCCGCCCCTCGTCACCATCGAAGATGATCCCCGCCGAAGCGGGCGGCGTGGGGAAGCGCGCGGCGAGCGCGCCGTAATCCTCGCCTGCATCGGGCGCGCGCGCCGCGACATAGACCAGCGAACTGACATTCGGATGCAGCCCGGCCTCGGTCACGATCATGCCCGAGAAGGAATGGCCGGCCAGCACGGTCGGCCCGTCCTGCCGGTCCAGCACCTTGCGGCAGGAGGCGACCGCTTCGTCCAGCGTGGTCAGCGGGTTCTGCACCGAGGTCACGTTGATGCCGCGCGCCTGCAGCAGCGGAATGACTTCGGACCAGCTCGACCCGTCGGCGAACAGCCCGTGGACGAGCACCACATTATTGGCCTGCGGCGGTGTTGGCATCGGCCGGGCAACGGCCTTGGGCGCGATGGCGGCACTGGCAGCCGCGACCACGAGCGAGCCGGCGAAAGTCCTGCGATCAAGATTCATCTCTGCCTCCTGTGGCCGAACGCCGCGATCGTCGCGGCCGGCTGGAATGCCCGGAGTTTGGGTGCGGGGAGGGCGCGGCTCAATCATACGAAGGTTGCCGCCGGCGATGGCGGAATATCGCTGCGCAACTTATTCCGCGCCTGCGATCAAGCGCGGTGCGGCATTTCTGCGCGACACCTAGATTGGCGCCAGCCTTGTGCGAGCGGTGCCGGCGGTGGTCCCGAGGGGCGTGGTTTGCAGAGGGGGAAGCGGCGTGAAATCCTTGGTCGGCATCGTGGCAGGGGCCATGCTGGTATCCGCCTCCAGCCTGGCGATCGCGCAATCGGAGGTGCAGCCGGAGGCCAAGCCCCAGGCACCGGCCGGCCCCGTTCTCCCCGCTCCCATGCCCGCCTTCGAGGGGACGCTTGGCCGCACCGTTCCAGAATCTTCCCCGCCCGGGCCGATCCCGCGCGAAAAGGTCGCCGAAGGCGCGCCGAACGTCCTGCTGATCATGACCGACGATACCGGCTTCGGTTCGGCCAGTACGTTCGGCGGCCCGGTGCCCACGCCCAATCTGGATGCGCTGGCCGATAGCGGCATCGTCTATAACCGGTTCCACACGACTGCCTTGTGTTCGCCCACGCGCGCGGCGTTGCTGACCGGGCGCAACCAGCATTCGGTCGGCTTCGGCGTGCTCGCCGAACTGTCCAACGGTTATCCCGGATATAACAGCCTGCTGCCGCGCAGCGCGGCCACGGTGGGCGAGGTGCTGCGGCAGAACGGCTATGCCACCGCATGGATCGGCAAGAACCACAACACACCGCAGCAGGACACCACGCCGGTCGGCCCGTTCGATCGCTGGCCTACCGGGCTGGGGTTCGAGGAATTCTACGGCTTCATGGGCGGGGAAACCGATCCCTGGGCGCCGATCCTCTATCACAACACGCAGCCGGTCGATCCCGCGCTGGGCAATCCGAACTACATCATGGATCGCGATTTCGCGGACCGGGCGACGGAATGGCTTGGCGTCCAGCACAGCGTCGCGCCCGACAAGCCGTTCTTCCTCTATTACGCGCCCGGCACCTCGCATTCGCCGGTCGCCGCGCCGAAAGATTGGATCGCCCGCTTCAAGGGCCAGTTCGACCAGGGCTGGGACCGGATGCGCGAGGAAACCTATGAGCGGCAGAAGGCGGCCGGCATCATTCCCGCCTCCACCAAGCTGACGCCGCGCCCGCCGGAAATTCCGGCCTGGGATTCGCTCTCGCCGGACCAGCAGAAGCTGGCCTCACGGATGATGGAAACCTATGCCGGGGCGCTGGCTTTCTGCGATGATCAGATCGGCCGCATCATGGCGCAACTGCGCGAGAGCGGGGAACTGGACAACACCATCGTCATCTTCATCGAAGGCGACAATGGCAGCAGCGGCGACGGCAGCCTCTATGGCTCGACCAATGAGGTGATGACGCAGAACGGCGTCATCCAGGATACCGCCGCGATGATGGCCGATTATGACGAGATCGGCGGGCCGATGACGCTGACCCAGATTCCCGCGCCCTGGGCCTGGGCGATGGATTCGCCGTTCCAGTGGACCAAGCAGGTCGCCTCCCATTTCGGGGGCACGCGCAACGGGCTGGTGGTCTCATGGCCGGGCCACATCAAGCATGACGGCAAGATCCGCAGCCAGTTCACCAGCGTGATCGACATCGTGCCCACGCTCTATGACGTGATCGGCATCACCCCGCCGAGCGAGGTCAACGGGGTCAAGCAGATGCCGCTGCAGGGCTACAGCTTCGCCCAGACCTTCGACGATCCCGATGCGCCGAGCCTGCACCGCACGCAATATTTCGAGATGATGGGCAATCGCGCGATCTATCAGGACGGCTGGATCGCCTCCACGCATCCGCTGCGCCTGCCCTGGATGCAGGGCGTTTCGCCCAAGCCCGACGATTTCCGCTGGGAACTCTACGATCTCAGCAAAGACTTCTCGCAGGCCGACGATCTCGCCGCTGCCATGCCGGACAAGCTCGCCGAGATGCGCGAGGCGTTCTACGCCGAAGCCAAGAAATACAATGTCCTACCGATCGATGCGCGCGGTTTCGACCGGCTGAACGACATGCGCACATTCCGCCCCAAGCCGCGGCTGCACTATACGATGCACCGCAATACCTATTGGTATGAAGGCGGCGCCTGGCCGGACGTCAAGAACCGGTCCTGGACCATGACCGCGGCGGTGAATGTGGCGCGCGATGGCGGGCAGGGCATGATCGCCGGGCAGGGCGGCCGTTTCTGCGGCTGGGGCCTTTACATGCTGAACGGCAAGCCGGTGTTCCTCTATCGCCGCTCGCAGATGGAAGGCGATTTCCTGCGTATCGAGGGGGACAGCGCGCTCGCGCCGGGCAAGCACGAAATCAAGCTCAGCTTCGATTACGATGGTGGCTATGGCAAGGGTGGCATGGCCTCGCTGTTCGTCGATGGAGAGATGGTGGCGCAGGGCTACGTGCCCGCCACCGTGCCGGCCTGGATATCCGAGCCCGGCACGATCGGGCGCGATGTGGGCACGCCGCTGTCCGAGGAATACAGCTTGCCATTCACGTTCGAGGGAGAGATCGAATCCGTGAAATTCGATCTCGCGCCCACCGGGGGATGACCGGCGCCGGCGCATGATCGCCGGAAGCGGCCGCCGGCTGCTCAAGTTCAAGCATGGGTTTTTCGTGCCTGCGCAAGTCGAATGGCGCCGCGGGCCGCCTTCGCGCAACAATTGTCCAGTTGCGCACAAGATGGGGCCTCCGGTATTTCCTGTTGCATTTCTGTTGGATACGACACTACAGGCTCCGCCAATCGGCTAAAATCGTCGAACCGGGGGGATTGAGGATGACGGGGGCGTGCAAGATAGATGTGCGATTTTTCCGTCCGCCAGCCCCGTTGGAAGGGTGCTTCACCTCGTTCTACCGGCTTAACCTGACCGTCGATGGCGGCGGCCAGGTCGAGGACTGGCTGCAGCCCGAATGGTCCAATCTCCGCTTCTTCAAGGGTGCGAAGCCCGAAGCGATGGTGCCCGGCGGGGAACGGCTTGCCGACGCCACTTTCGCGGCGACGGGCCCCAGTTCACTGCCGACCCGCTTCCGCCTCGGCACCACGCGTTGCTGGGGCATCGGCCTGTTCCCGCTCGGCTGGGCCAGGTTCGCGGTGGGCGATGCGGCGGACATGGCCAATGGCTTGGCGAATGGGGTGAAATGCACGGCCTTCGCCCGCCTTGCCCCGCTGGCCGATATCATCTTCGACGAAGAGGATGACGACGAGGGCGAGTTCGAGCGGATCGTCGCCCATTTCCTGTCCCTGAACCGCCCCCATCGCGATGGCGACCGCATCCGGGCCGTCCATGCGGCGCTGGTCGATCCCGAAGTCGGCACGGTGCGGCAAATCGCCGAGCAGGCGGATGTGGCGCCGCGCACACTGGACCGGGTGTGCCGCCGCTATTTCGGCTTCCCGCCCAAATTGCTGCTGCGCCGCCAGCGCTTCATGCGCAGCCTGGCGGACTGGATGCTGGGCGGCGGCCGCTGGACCGACGCGCTGGACGGTCATTATTACGACCAGGCGCAATTCACGCGCGAATTCAAGGCCTTCATGACGATGTCGCCGAGCGAATATGCCGAACGCGAGCATCCCATCCTGAGCGCCTTCATGGTCGAACGGGCGCGGGTTTGGGGATCGGCGGCGCAGACGCTCGATCCGCCGCACGGCAAATAGGGCGCTTCGCTATCCCTCGCGCGCGGCCCGGATCGCCGCGCCGCCGGCGAAAGGCGCAATCGCCACCAGCAGTAGGCTGATCGCGCCGGTTAGCGCAATGCCGCCTTCGCCGCCGGTGGAAAGGCTGCCCGCGCCGAATACCAGCAGCGGTACGGCGAGCGGGATCAGCATCAGGCCGGACAGGGCGGCGCCGCCGCGCAGGCCCACCGTCAGCGCCGAGATGATGATGCCGATCGCGGCGAGGCCCGGCGTTCCCGCCAGCAGGCCGAGCTCGACCGTGCGCAGGGTGGGCCCGTCTATCCCGAGCAGTGCGGCGGCGGGGATCGCGGCCAGCATCAGCGGCGGGCCGAAGCTTAGCCAGTGGGCGATCAGGCGGATGGACACCACCGCCTCCTCCGAAATGCCGCGCAGGCTCCACTGGTCGAAGAAGCCGCGCTCGACATCGGCGGCGAGCAGCCGGTCCAGCGGCAGGATCGAGGCGAGCAACGCTGCGACCCAGATCACTCCGCCACCGGTGCGGGCGAGCATTTGCGGATCCGGCCCGACGGCGAAGGGATAGAGCATGGCCACGGCGAGGAAGAACAGCAGCGGCAGCAGCGATCCGCCGCGCCGCCCGCCGGGCAGCAGCACGCCGAGATCGCGCTTCAGGATCGCCAGCAGCGCGCTCATGCGGTGAAATCCGCCAGCGCCAGTTCGGCGAGGCCGGGCAGGTCGAAATGCTGGTGCGACGCGATCACCGCGATGCCGCCCGTCGCGCAATGATCGGCCACCAGTTCCGCGCAGGTTCCGGTCGCTTCGCGGTCGAGCCCGTTGAGCGGTTCGTCGAGCAGCCAGACCGGCGCGCGCTGGCCGATCAGCCGTGCGAGCGCGGCGCGCTTGCGCTGGCCGGTGGAGAGATAGCGCACCGGGACGTCGAGCAATCCGTCGAGCCCGAGCCGGTAGAGCGCCGCGCCTTCGCCGCCGTCGATCGCGTTCCAGAAGGCCAGCGCGCGGGCCAGCGAAAGGTCGCCGTCGAGCGCGGGCCGTTCGTCGAGCAGGCCGATCGCGCCGCTCCGTTCGACATCGCCGGCGAAGGGGCGCAGCAAGCCGGCGAGGATGCGGATCAGGCTGGACTTGCCGGTGCCGTTGGGCCCGGCGATCTGCAGCGCCGCGCCGGGTGCGAGATCCAGTGACAGCCCGCGAAACAGCAGCCGCTCGCCGCGGCGGCAGGCAATATCCGTCGCTTTGAGGCGGCACGCTTCCATGGGCCTGTGCGTTAGGGCAAGGCATGCCAACCGACAAGCGAGGGAGAGAGCATATGGCGGTGCCGCAACTGACCGAGGCCGAACGCAGCGAGGCGCTGGCGGAGCTGCCCGAATGGAGCCTGCGCGAGGACGGGCTGGCGATCGAGCGCCGGTTCAAGTTCCGGAATTTCTCGGAGGCCTTCGGCTTCATGGCCCGCGTGGCGCTGATCGCCGAAAAGCAGGACCACCACCCCGAATGGTCGAACGTCTATAACCGGGTGGCGATCACGCTGACCACGCATGATGCGGCCGGCCTCTCCCAGCGCGACGTAAAGGCCGCGAAGGCGATCGACGCGCTGGTGGGGTGAACGAACCCAAGCGTCGTCATTGCGAGGGACCGGAGGTCCCGCGGCAATCCAGGGCTGGTTTGCGCCGCCCTGGATTGCTTCGTCGCTACGCTCCTCGCAATGACGAGGTGCGGGCGGGGAAGGCCTATTCCACCGGGACCTGCAGCCCTTTCACATTCTCCGCGCCCGTCACGATTTCGGCGGTCGACTTGCCGAGCGTTTCGCCGATCGGTTCGGCCCGCCCGCCAAGGCAGGTGGCGAGGAAATTCTCGGCCACGGCGTTGAAGGCGATGTTGTTTTCCGGGCGACGGAAGCCGTGGCCTTCGTCGGGGAAGAGGACATAGGTCACCGGAATGCCGGCCTCCTGCATCGCCCCTACAATCTGGTCGCTTTCGGACTGCTTCACGCGCGGATCGTTGGCGCCCTGGCCGATCAGCAGCGGCCTGGTGATGTCGCTGGCCTTGTAGAGCGGGCTCCGTTCCTTGAGCAAAGCGAGCCCCTCGGGCGTCTCGGGATTGCCCATCCGCTCGTGGAACTGCTTCACCATCGGTTCCCAATAGGGCGGGATGGTTTCCAGCAGCGTCTCGAGATTGGAGGGGCCGACGATATCCACGCCGCAGGCGAAAGTGTCCGGCGTGAAGGTCAGGCCGACCAGCGTGGCATAGCCGCCATAGGAACCGCCCATGATGGCGACCTTATCCTTCTGCGCGATGCCCTGCTCGACGGTCCAGTTCACCGCGTCGATCAGATCGTCATGCATGGTGCCGGCCCATTCGAGATTGGCGGCATTGACGAAATCCTTGCCGAGCCCGGTCGAGCCGCGGAAATTGACGCTGAGCACGGCATAGCCGCGATTGGCCAGCCATTGATGCGCGCGGTTGAAGCCATAGGCGTCGCGCGCCCAGGGGCCGCCATGCACCAGCAGCACCATCGGCACCGCCGCATCGGGCACGCCGTCGCCATCGGGATCGCTTTCGGGCGGCAGGGTCAGGTAGCTGACCAGCGTCAGCCCATCGCGCGCCTTGATCTCCAGCGGGTGCATCGGCTGCAGCGGGGCGCCCACCAGTTCGGGCCGCGTGGTGTAGAATTCGGTCAGCGTCTGCGCCGGCCGGTCATAGAGGAAGACCTTGCTCGGCTCGGTCAGCGGATCGTTCCACACGACCCATTTGGTGTCGTCCTCGGTGCGGGACTGGACGCCGAAATCGCCTTCCAGCCGCTCGTCGAGCCAGGCGAAGGCTTTCTCGATTTCGGGATCGAGGAAGGTCCATTCATTGGTCGTGTAATAGACCGAATAGGCCTGCACCTCGCCGGTTTTCGGATCGGACATGGTGCCGCCGATATCGGCCTTGTCGCTTTGCGCGATCACGCGCTTTTCGCCCGTCTCGGTGTTTTCGGCGATCAGGGCCGCCGTGTTGCGGCCGCGCGAATCCACCCAGTAGAGCGTCTTGCCGTCGGTCGTGTAGCCGGCCACGCTGGTGGTCAGCGCGTCTTCCATCGTGGTGCTTTCGCGCGGGGTTTCGGCCACCTTGCCGTCGGTGATCTCGAACATGTCCGTCCCGCCGGCGGCGTTCTGGCGCACGGCCCAGCGCAGGGTCAGGCTGTCATCGGCGAGGAAGCCGGCATAGCTGTCATTCTGCATGACCAGCTCGAGCTCTCCGCTGCCGAGATCGAGCAGATAGACATCGTGGAAGCGCGGATCGCGGTTGTTGAGGCCGACCAGCACCTTGTCCTTGATCGTTTCGGACGTGCCGACGACCGAGACGCGGGTGTTTTCGAACGGGGTCAGCGTGCGTTCCGTGCCGCTGGCGATATCGACCTGGTAGAGCAGGTAATTCTCGTCGCCGCCCTTGTCCTGCACATAGAGGATGCTGCCGGAATCCGGGGCCCAGAAATATTGCGGGATCGGCCGGCTGGTGGAGCTCGTCATGCGTTTGGCGGCGTTCGGATCGTCGGCCGGGGCGACCCACACATTCATCACGCCCTCATAGGGGGCGAGCCAGCTCAGCCACTTGCCGTCGGGGCTGACCCGGCCGCTCTGGCGCGTGGGATTGCCATAGAGCGCGTCGCGCGGGATCAGGGGGACGGAAGCCACGGCCTTGGCGGCTGCGGCGGTTTCGGCTGTGCTGGGTGTCATGGTCTCTCCTTCGCTGGCCTGGGCGGCTGCGGCAAGGCCGGCAGCGGCACCGATCGATGCCAGAATTTTCGCGGGACGTGTCATGTCGGAATCTCCCGGATGGCATTTATGTCCGGGAAGGTAGGCCTCTCCGGCCGAACGGCAAACCCCGCCGGCAGAATAGTGGCCCCGTTTCGTCGAGCGTTCAGAGCGCGGGATTGTTGTAGCAATGCCATGTCAGGATCGCGACCGCGCCGCGATGCGGCCGCCAGGTCTCCGCCAGAGCGCGGGTTTCCTTCTCGCTCGGCCGTTCCTCCAGGCCCAGGATGCGGCCGATGCCGGCCTGCACGGCAAGATCGCCCGCCGGCCAGATATCGGGGCGCCCCTCCGCGAACAGCAAGTAGATTTCCGCCGACCAGCGGCCGATGCCCTTGATTCGCACCAGTTCGGCAATCGCCTCCTCGTCGTCCGCGGGCAGATTGGCGAGATCGACTTCGCCGGAAACGACCAATTCGCATAGCGAACGCGCATAGCCCTGCTTCTGGCGGGACAGGCCGCAGGCGCGCAGCGCGTCGAATTCGGCCGCCAGCAGCACCTCGGGCGCGATATCCTCGCCCAGCAATTCCTCCAGCTTGCGCCACACGCTGGCCGCGGCCGCCACGCTGACCTGCTGGCCCACGATCGTGCGCAGAAGCGTGCGATAGCCGGTTTCGCGGATGCGCGGCTCGGGATAGCCGGCGCGTTCCAGCGCAACGGCGATCGCCGGTTCGATCACGGCCACGGCCTGCAGCCCGCTGGCGATCTGCTCTGCCGTTATGCCCATCTTCCCCTCCGCTTGCCAAATCGGGCATCAGCCCGTAGCAGCCCGGCGCCGGAAAGGAAGTCAATCGCCATGCCCAAGCTGACCGTCGTCACCCGCTCTGGAGAAGAACGCACCGTGGAGGCCGATGCCGGCCTGACGGTGATGGAAGCGATCCGCGACAATGGCTTCGACGAATTGCTGGCCCTGTGCGGCGGCTGCTGCTCCTGCGCCACCTGCCATGTGCATGTGGACCCGGCCTTCATGGCGATGATGCCGCCGATGAGCGAGGACGAGGACGACCTGCTGGATTCGAGCGACGACCGCAACGAAACCTCGCGTCTGTCCTGCCAGATTCCCTTCACCGACGAGATGGACGGGCTGAAAGTCCGCATCGCCGAGGAAGACTGAATCCCCAAAGCCTGACCTTCACCCACCCCAAGAGCATCTGCATTGCGATTGGGGGGAAGGGGGCCTAACTCACGGCGCATGACCGCTCCCGCGCCTCGCAAATCCACGCTCGACCTGATCGGCAACACGCCCCTGGTGCTTCTCAAAGGCCCCAGCGAGGCGGCTGGCTGCGAGATCTGGGGCAAGTGCGAATTCGCCAATCCCGGCGCCAGCGTGAAGGATCGCGCGGCGCTGTGGATCATCCGCGATGCCGAGGAAAAGGGGCTGCTGAAGCCCGGCGGCACGATCGTGGAAGGCACGGCGGGCAATACCGGGATCGGCATTGCGCTGGTCGCCAATGCGCTCGGCTACAAGTCGATCATCGTCATGCCCGAGACGCAGAGCCGCGAGAAGATGGACACGCTGCGCGCGCTCGGCGCCGAACTCGTGACCGTGCCGGCCGCGCCTTACAAGAATCCCGGCCATTTCGTGCATACCAGCCGCCGCATGGCGGAAGAGACGGAAGGCGCAGTCTGGGCCAACCAGTTCGACAATATCGCCAACCGCAAGGCGCATATCGAAAGCACCGCGCCGGAGATCTGGCAGCAGATGGGCGGGCGGATCGACGGCTTCACCTGCGCAGTGGGCACGGGTGGCACGCTGGCCGGCGTGGGGCTGGGCCTCAAGGAATTCGACGAGAACGTCACCATCGCGCTGACCGATCCCTATGGCGCGGCGCTGTATAATTATTATGCCTGCGGCGAGCTCAAGGCCGAGGGCAGCTCGGTGGCCGAAGGCATCGGGCAGGGGCGGATCACCGCCAATCTCGAAGGCGCGCCGGTTGATGCGCAATTCCGCATGTCGGACGAGGAAGGCCTGTACTGGGTCGCCCGGCTGCTGAAGGAAGAGGGGCTGTGCCTCGGCCTGTCCTCCGGCATCAATGTCGCCGGCGCGGTGGCGCTGGGCAAGCAGCTCGGCCCCGGCAGCCGCGTCGCCACTATCCTGTGCGACACGGGTTTCCGTTATCTTTCCTCGCTCTACAACCGCGAATGGCTGGAGCAGAAGGGCCTGCCGGTTTTCGACTGGCTGCGTTAATCCGGGATCGTTACACTGGCGGGCATGGTTGTCGATCCGTCACAATTAACGCGTTCCGAAGCCGACCAGGCGGCCGAAGAGGCCCATCTCGTTTCGCTGGCGGGTTCGCGCTCGCAATCCTTGCAACGGTTGCAGGTCGGCGCCTTCGGGCTGGGCGCGATGGTGCTGCTGATCGGGCTCGCCAATATCATCATCACCAATGCCGAGCAGAACCGCGCGCGATCTGTGCCCGAAGCGGCCGCGACAGTGGCCGTCGATCCGAGCCCGACGCCTTCCAGCGACCCGCTGGCCGATGCCGGCGTTGTGCCGGACCTTCCGGCCGAGCCGGCCAAGCCCAATCTCGATCCGCCCTTCGCGCCGATCCCGCAATCGCTGCCGCCGGCCGATAGCGATGTCTCGCCGCCCGCCCAGCCTTAAGGCGACGTTGCTCGCGGCGGCGCTGCTGCCGTTCGCCCCGGCGGCCTATGCCGGGGACCGCGCGGACCCGCCGGCCGATGCCGAAGCCAGGCCCGAACTGGGCCTGATGGGGACGATCCCGATCTATTGGGGCGAGGTGGCGGGCGTGGCCGAAGTACTCTCGGGCGAGGCCGCGCCGCATTGGGCGCGGGCGCAGCTTGAGCAGGATTTTCGCCTCCGCCCGCTCGACCGGCTCGATGCCTCGGCGCTGGAGGGCCTGTCCTTCCTGTTGCTGGCCCAGCCGCGCGCATTGACGCCGCCGGAGAATGTCGCGCTGGACGATTGGGTGCGGGGCGGTGGGCATTTGCTGCTGTTCGCCGATCCGCTGCTGACCGGCGAGTCGCGCTTCCCGATCGGCGATAGGCGCAGGCCACAGGACGTGATCCTGCTTTCGCCGCTGCTCGATCACTGGGGCCTGCAGCTGCAATTCGTGGAGGACCAGCCCGGCGGCACGGTGCTGCTGCAAACCGATGGCCCGCCCATTCCCGTGCGGTTCCCGGGCCGTTTCGCGCCGTTGGACGGCGATCGGGTCGAAACGGGAGCGGATTGCACGCTCTCCGCCGCGGATACGCTTGCGCGCTGCCGGATCGGGGGCGGCACGGGAATTGTCCTCGCCGATGCCGCCCTGCTCGATCTCCACGGGGAAAATCCCCAGGCACGCCCGGCATTTGGCTGGCTCGTCGCGCAGGCCTTCGCTTCGGGCGGGATTCACGCGGGAAATCGCGTCACCATCCATGCGCCCAAGGATAAATGCGGTAAATCAGTGGATTGTATGGTTAACGCCGGTGGAGATGGCGAGGGAGGACCGTCCGGCTAGGCCTTTTTTCTGAGGTTATGAACATAAGATTCCGAATTTCCCCGCGATTTCCCCTTTTCTCCCGCGCCTTGGCGCGTTACAGAAAGGGCACATCGGTCAATTCGTCCATTCCGTATCCCGCAAGGGAATTGACGGGCCGCGCGAGGTCGCGCGTCCGCCGGGAGAGGCTTTGTTCCGATGCGATGAGGGAACTCCAGCTGGGGGCAGGCGGACAAAGTGGCTCAGAGGCCGAAAGGATATGGCGGTCAGGGCTTTTCGCTTCGCGGCGAAAAGGGCCGCTATGTGCTGCCTCCGCTGTTCCGCAAGGCGATCGCGCCCACCGATGACGATCCGCGCACGCTGTGCCTCACCAAGCATCCCAAGCGCAATTGCCTGACCGGCTTCGGCCTCGATCGCACCGATGATTTCGAAGCGCAGGTAGAGCGCGAGGAAGAGGCTGCGCTGCGGCTGGGCAAGGAATTCGACCGCGACCTGCGCGAAATGCAGCTGTGGAGCTTCCAGGAAGTTCCCTTCGACGCCAGCGGCCGTTTCGTCCTGCCGGAGGCATTGTGCGGGCTCGTGGGCATCACCGACTCGATCGCCTTCCTCGGCGGCGCGCGGTCCTTCATGCTGTGGGCGCCCGAGGAACTCTACAAACTGGATCCCGCCGATGTCGGGCAGCAGCAGGCCATGTGCCGGCAGCAGCAGGCAGAGGCGCTGGCGAGGGCGAAACGCAAATGAGCGACGCCCCGCATATTCCCGTGCTGATCGACGAGGTGATCGCGGCGCTGGACCCGAAGCCCGGCGACGTGATCGTTGACGCGACTTTCGGTGCCGGCGGCTATACCCGCGCGCTGCTGGCGAGCGGGGCGACCGTGCATGCCTTCGATCGCGATCCTGATGCGATCGCCGCCGGCCGCGAATGGCCGGAAACGCGCGAAACGCCGCCGCGCCTCGTGCTCCATCCGCGCCGCTTCTCCGAAATGCTCTCCGCCATGACCGAGGCGGGGATTTCGCGGGTCGACGGCGTGGCGATGGATATCGGCGTTTCCTCCATGCAGCTCGACCAGGCCGAGCGCGGCTTCGCCTTCTCCGCCGAAGGTCCGCTGGACATGACGATGGAGCGTGCCGGTCCGAACGCCGCCGATTTCGTCAACGAAGCGGATGAAACGGAAATCGCCGACGTGCTCTATTGCTATGGCGAGGAGCGGCAGAGCCGCCGCGTCGCCCGCGCGATCGTCGCCGCTCGTCCGCTCTCGACCACCGGCGAGCTGGCGCAGGTGGTGCGCAAGGCGCTCGGCCACCGTCCGGGTGCGCCGAAGGACCCGGCCACGCGCAGCTTCCAGGCGATCCGCATCCACGTGAATGGCGAGCTGGACGAACTCTCCGCCGGCCTCTCCGCCGCCGAAGCGCTGCTGCGCACCGGAGGAAAACTGGCGGTGGTGAGCTTCCACTCGCTGGAGGACCGCATCGTGAAGCGCTTCCTGCGCGAAGCGGCCGGCGCCACCGCACGGGCCAGCCGGCACCTGCCCGACATGCCCGCCGCTTCGGCGCCGACATTCGAGAATCTCTCCAAGGCGATCCGTCCTTCCGAGGCCGAGATCCTCCGCAATCCCCGCGCGCGCTCCGCCACCTTGCGCGCCGCCACACGTACCGCCGCACCGGCAAGGGAGGCCGCATGACAAAGCAAAGCCGCATTCGCCGTATGGGCTGGATCGCCGTGCTGGCGATCTGCACCGCTTTCTACGTGATGCTCGTGTTCAAGGTGAACGCGGTGCATAGCGATGTCGTGCGCGCGGAGCGAAAGATCGTGCTGCTCGAACAGCAGAAGAGCATGCTGGAAACCGAATTCGAAACGCGCTCCAACCAGCTCCAGCTCGCGGCCTGGAACCGGGTTGATTTCGGCTATTCCGCGCCCACCGCCGAACAGTTCGTGGAAAATGAGCGGCAGCTCGCCAGCCTCGGCAGCCCGCGCGCGGTCGGCGCACCGGCACCGATCCGCGTCGCCGGCGAAACGTCGGACGGCGACATGCCCGATTTCCCCAAGCTGGTTTCCCCGCTGACCGGCAAGCCGGTGACGCAGGCCCTGCTCGAGCCTGAAGTGGCGGAAAAGGGCAGCGCCCGGCTGGTCGGTGGCGGCAGTAGCGCCAGCGTCCGCATTCCGCTGGGCGCCGTGATCAGGACCGACGTGCCGTGACGACGCTCGCCGCCCAGTGCCCGATCCCCGCGGGTCGCATCCGGCTGGTCAATATCCGCCGGCGTACGCTGCTGGTGGCGCAATTGCGCGTCTTGCTGGTTGGCCTGGCTTTCGTGCTGCTGGCCGGCGCGGCGCTGATGCGGCTCACCTGGCTCGGCGTGGTTCAGCCGGCGCCGACCGAGCGCTCCATGGCCGAAGCGCTGCTGCCCCCGCGCGGCGAGATCACCGATCGCAACGGCGTGCCGCTGGCGCGCGCCTTCCCGGCCTATGCGCTGTCCTTCAATCCCAATGCGATGAAGGATAGCGGGCCGCCGCTGGTGAAATCGCCCGAGGAAGTGGCGGCCGAACTGAAGGCGATCTTCCCCGATCTGGACGTGGCCGAGACGGTGCAGAAGCTCTCCGGCAACAAGCGCGAATATCTGCGCCGCCGCGTGCTGCCGGAAGAAGCCAACAAGGTCTATGCCATCGGCGAGCTGGCGCTGGAGCTTCCGCGCGAGCCGGACCGACAATATCCGCAGGGCCGCATGGCCGCGCATGTGCTCGGCTATGTCGATGCCAACGAGCATGGCCGCGTGGGGATGGAGGCCGTGCTCGACAAGCAGCTGACCGATCCCGCCTTGCGCGGCAAGCCGGTGGCGCTTTCCATCGATGCGCGCGTGCAGGGCGCACTGGAGGACGAGCTGCGCCGTGGAATGCTCTCCGTCGACGCGGTCGGCGCGGCCGGGCTCGTGCTCGATGTCGATACCGGCGAAATCCTGGCGCTGGCCTCGCTCCCTGAATTCGATCCGAACAAGATCGACGCGGAAGGCGAGAGCAACATGTTCAACCGCGTGACCAGCGAGGTTTACGAGCTTGGCTCCACCTTCAAGCCGCTGACCGTGGCCGCGGCGATCGACGATGGCGTGGTGACCGATCTTTCCAAGCGCTATCCGTCGGACGAGCCGCTCAAGGTCGCGGGCTTCCTCATTCGCGACAGCCACTCGATGGGGCCCACGCTCAACGTGCCCGAAGCGCTGATCCATTCCTCCAACATCGTCACCGCGCAGGTGGTGGACGATCTCGGGGCGCAGCGCCTGCAGCGCGTGATGCGTGACCTCGGCATGGAGGAGCGGCCCTATATCGAGCTGCCCGCGCGCGGTTATCCGCTTTACGAGAAGGGCGAATGGGGCCGGCTGCGGGCGATGACGGTTGGTTATGGCCACGGCATCGCGGTGACGCCGCTGCATCTCGCCAGCGCCTATGCGGCGATGGTCAATGGCGGCATCTGGCGCCCGGCCACGCTGCGCAAGCTGGGACCCGGCGAGGCGCCGCGCGGGCGCCGCGTGTTCAAGGCTTCCACCAGCGCGCGGATGAACCAGCTGCTGCGTATGATCGTGACCTATGGCACCGGCCGCAGCGCCGACGCGCCCGGCTTTCGCGTGGGTGGCAAGACCGGCAGCGCGGAAAAATCCTCCAAGGGCGGTTATGCACGGACCAAGCTGGTTTCGACCTTCGCCGCGGCTTTCCCGATGGACAAGCCGCGCTACGTGGTGATCGCTATGCTTGACGAGCCCAAGGGCACGGTTGCCAGTTCCTATCAGCGCACGGCGGCGTGGAATGCCGCCCCGATCGTCGGCCGGCTGGTGCCGCGCATCGGCCCGCTGCTTGGCGTGCTGCCCGACGAGACGCGCGATATCGATCTGACCGATCTCAGGCCGCTGGTCGAGGGGAGCGCCGAATGAAGCTTGCCAGGCTGGCCGAGGCGGCGGGACTGGATGCCGGGGGCCTTGGTGCGTTCGGCGAGGAGCGGGTGACCGGGTTCGCCATCGACCATCGCAAGGTCGCCCCCGGCACGGTGTTCGGCGCGTTTCAGGGCGCCAAGGTCAATGGCGAGGATTTCATTCCGGCGGCCATCGCGGCCGGCGCGATCGCGGTCGTCGCGCGGCCGGAGGCGCAGGTGACCGGCGCGGCCCATCTCGCCGATCCGCTGCCCCGCCGCGCCTTCGCGCAGCTCGCGGCGCGCTTCTTCACCCCCGTCCCGGCCACGATCGTCGCGGTGACGGGCACGAACGGCAAGACCTCTACGGTCGAGATGACGCGGCAGATCTGGCGCATTTGCGGCCAGCGCGCGGCCTCGATCGGCACGCTCGGCGTGACCACGCCTGACGAGAGCGTTTCCACCGGGCTGACCACGCCCGATATCGTCACCTTCCTCTCCAACATGGCCGGCCTTGCGCGCGAAGGCGTGACGCATGTCGCCTATGAGGCTTCGAGCCACGGCCTCTCGCAATATCGCAATGAAGGCCTGCCGGTCGTCGCCGGCGCCTTCACCAATCTCAGCCGCGACCATCTCGATTACCATGCCGACATGGAGGACTATTTCGCCGCCAAGATGCGGCTGTTCTCCGAAGTGGTCGATAATGGCGGTGTGGCGGTGATCTGGATGGACGATCCCTGGGCCGGGCGCGTGTGCGATATCGCGCGGGAACGCGGGCTGCGGCTGTTCACAGTGGGCGAGGCGGGCGAGGCGATCCGCTTGATCTCTCGGGCCCCCGGCCAGTTGGGCCAGGATCTTCATATCGAATATCAAGGGCGGGAACGCACGGTCCGCCTGCCGCTGATCGGCGCTTACCAAGCCGCAAACGCGCTGGTCGCGGCCGGGCTGACGCTGGCGACCGGCAGCGAAGCCGGCCTGGTCTTCGATGCGCTGTCCCGCCTGCAGCCCGTTCGCGGGCGGCTGGAACGGGCGGCGATCACGCAGTCCGGCGCGCCGGTCTATGTCGATTACGCGCATACGCCCGACGCGCTTGGCGCGGCGATCGAGGCCTTGCGCCCGCATGTCGCGGGCCGGCTGATCACCGTGTTCGGCGCGGGCGGCGATCGCGATACGGGCAAGCGCGCGCCGATGGGCGCGATTGCCGTGGAGAAGTCCGACCTGGTGATTGTCACCGATGACAATCCTCGGGGAGAGGATCCCGGCACGATCCGTGCGCAGGTGCTCGAAGGAGCGCCGGGCGCGCGCGAAGTGGGGGACCGGCGCGCGGCGATCGCCGCCGCCATCGCGGAAGCCGGGGCGGAGGACATCGTCCTCGTCGCCGGCAAGGGACATGAACAGGGGCAGATCGTGGGAAGCGGCGAGACGATGCGCGTCCTGCCCTTCGACGATGTGACAGTGGCGCGTGAATGCGCGGCCGAACTGGCGGGAGCAAGACCATGAATGCGCTGCGCAAGACACTGCGCTGGCCGGGCACCGGCCACGACACGAAGCGGCTCGCGCTTTGGAATTCGGGCGAGATCGCCGCCGCCGTGGGGGGCGTCGCTAGCGGCGATTTCCAGGTTTCCGGCGTCGAGATGGATTCGCGTGACGTGCGTGCGGGCGACCTGTTCGTGGCGCTGCGCGGCGAGGCGACCGACGGCCATCGCTTTCTGGACAAGGCCTTCGCCAATGGCGCCGCCGCGGCGTTGGTGGATCGCCCAATCCCGCAGCCGCATGTCCTCGTCGCCGATACCTCAAGGGCGCTTGAGCTTCTCGCGAAAGCGGCCCGCAATCGCACTCCGGCGCGGATCGTCGGAGTAACCGGATCGGTTGGCAAGACCGGGGTCAAGGAAGCGATCTTCGCGGCGCTGGAGCGCGCCAGCAGGGGCGCGGCGCACCGTTCCGTGCGCAGTTACAACAATCATGTCGGCGTGCCGCTCAGCCTGTCGCGCATGCCCGCGCGCAGCCGCTTCGGCGTGTTCGAGATGGGCATGAACCATGCCGGTGAAATCGCCGGGCTGACCGCACAGGTCCGCCCGCATGTGGCGGTGATCACCACCATCGCGCCCGCCCATATCGAGAATCTCGGCAGCGAGCAGGCGATCGCCGATGCCAAGGCCGAGATATTCGAGGGGCTGGAGCCGGGCGGAACGGCGGTGATCCCGGCCGACAGCCCGCATTACGAGCAATTGCGCGATGCGGCGCTGGCCTGCGGCGCCAATGTGCTGTCCTTCGGCCGCGCGGACCATGCGCAGGTGCGCCTGCTCGATACGATCCCGGCGGCCAATGGCGGATCGCTGGTGACCGCCGCGCTGGAGGACCGGCGGCTGTGCTATTCGGTCGCCGAACCGGGCGAGCACTGGATCGCCAATTCGCTCTGCGTGATGGCTGCGGTGCATGCCGCCGGCGGCGATCTCGGCGCGGCGGGCCTTGCCCTGGCCGAGATGGGCGGGCTCAAGGGCCGCGGCGCGCGCCACCGGGTGAAGGCGCCCGGCGGCCATGTGCTGTTCATCGATGAAAGCTACAACGCCAACCCGGCTTCGATGCGCGCCACCCTCGCGCAGCTCGGCGCCACGCCCGCCACGCGCCGGATCGCGGTGCTGGGGTCGATGAAGGAACTTGGCGATTTCGCGCCCGCTTTCCATGCCCAGCTTGCCGAGCCTCTGGCCGAGGCGCATGTCGACCATGCGATCCTCGTTGGCGAGGAGATGCTGGCGCTCGCACGGGAACTGGGGAAACCGGCGCATCCTTCGCTTGGCAAGGCGATTCGCTTTGCCCATTGCGAAGGTCCGGGCGAAGCGATCGCCGCGCTGGAAGAATTCGGACTGACCGGCGGCGACGTGGTGCTTGTGAAGGGATCGAATTCGGTGGGACTGGGCAGGGTTGTGGCCCACTTCGCCGCCAGGGAAGGCTAACGCGCCGGTGCTGTATCTTCTTGCTCAATGGCTTGATTTCGAAGGGCTCTTCAACCTCGTCCGCTATCAGACCTTCCGCGCCGGGGCGACGATGCTGACCGCGCTGGCTCTGGGCCTGTTCATCGGCCCGCGCTTCATCAACATGCTGCGCGTGCGCCAGGGCAAGGGCCAGCCGATCCGCGAGGACGGGCCGAAGACCCATCTCGCCAAGGTCGGCACGCCGACCATGGGCGGATTGATGATCCTGATCGCGCTGATCGTGGCGATGCTGCTATGGATGGATCCCTACAGCCCGCTGGTCTGGGCCTGCCTGGCGGTGACCGGAGGTTTCGGCGTGATCGGCTTCCTCGACGATTTCGATAAGGTGACCAAGCGCAGCCACAAGGGCGTGTCCGGCAAGGTGCGCCTGCTGTTCGAATTCCTCGTCGCCGGCATCGCCTCCTGGATTATCGTCGGCCAGATCAGCACCGATCTCTACGTGCCATTCTTCTCCGGCCGGGTCGTGCCGCTGGGGCCGTTCTATTACGTTTTCGCCGCCACCGTGATCGTCGGTTTCGGCAATGCCGTGAACCTGACGGACGGGCTCGACGGGCTCGCCACCATGCCGGTGGTGATCGCTGCGGGCGCTTTCATGCTGATCTGCTATCTGGTCGGCCGCACGGACTATTCCGCCTATCTCGGCATTCCCTATGTCGAGGGGGCGGGCGAACTGGCGATCTTCTGCGCCGGGATCATGGGGGCGGGGCTCGCCTTCCTGTGGTTCAACGCGCCGCCCGCCGCCGTGTTCATGGGCGATACGGGCAGCCTCGCGCTCGGCGGCGCGCTGGGCGCGATCGCGGTCGCCGCGCATCACGAGATCGTGCTGCTGATCATCGGTGGCTTGTTCGTGATGGAAACCGCCAGCGTCATCATCCAGGTCTTCTGGTTCAAGCGCACCGGCCGGCGGATTTTCCGTATGGCGCCGATCCACCATCATTTCGAACAGCTCGGCTGGAAGGAATCGACCGTGGTGATCCGTTTCTGGATCATCGCCATCGTCCTCGCCGTGCTTGGCTTGGCGACGCTGAAGCTCAGATGATCGTTTCGCCCGCCTTTTCCGGCAAGCGCTTCCTCGTGCTTGGCCTTGCCCGTTCCGGGATGGCGGTGGTGGAAGCGCTGCTGGCGAGCGGGGCGCAGGTTTCGGCCTGGGACCGGCGCGAGGGGCCGCGCGAGCAATTGGCGGGCCGCGCGACCATCGCCGATCCGCTGGCGAGCGATCTTGCTGGCTATGACGGGATCGTGCTTTCGCCGGGCGTTCCGCTGAACACCCATCCGATTGCGCAGCTGGCGCGGGAAGCGGGCGTGCCGCTGATCGGCGATATCGAGCTGTTCGCCATGGCGCGGCCCACGCTGCCCGCGCACAAGGTGGTCGGCATCACCGGCACAAACGGCAAGTCCACCACCACCGCGCTGTTGCAGCATTTGCTGGAGCAGGCGGGTATCCCGGCGCGGATGGGCGGCAATATCGGCCTGCCGATCCTCGGACAGGAGCCGCTGCCGGCGGGCGGTGTCTATGTGCTCGAACTGTCGAGCTACCAGATCGACCTCACCCATTCGCTGCAATGCGACGCGGCGGCGCTGACCAATATCACGCCCGACCATCTCGATCGCTATGCCGGGTTCCACGCCTATGCCGCGTCCAAGGCGCGGCTGTTCGCCATGCAGCGGCCCGATCAGTTCGCCGTGTTCGGCTGCGCGGACGCTCCCACCTGCGCCGTGCAGAATGCCGAGATTGCCCGGCGGGTGCAGGGCAAGTCGGTCTGCGCGCGGCCGGATGGCTGGAGCGAGCACCAGCCCGAATGGCCATCGCTGCAGGGGCCGCACAACCTCCAGAACGCTGCGATTGCCGCCGCGTTGGCGATGGAACTGGGCCTCTCGCGCGAGCAGGTGCTGGCCGGCCTCGCCAGTTTTCGCGGCCTGCCGCATCGGATGGAGCGCATCGGCGAGTTCGGCGGCGTCCTCTATGTCAATGACAGCAAGGCGACCAATCCGGCCTCCACCGCGCCGGCGCTGGCGGCCTTTCCGCCCGATCCGGAGCGGCGCATCCACTGGATCTGCGGCGGCCTTCCCAAGGCCGACGACCTCAATGAATGCGCGCCGGCCTTCGCCAATATCGCCTGCGCCTATACGATAGGCGAGGCCGGGCTCCGCTTCGCCGATATCCTCGGCTCCTTCATGCCGGTCGAACGCTGCGAGATGTTGAGCGAGGCCGTCTTGCGGGCCCATGCGGCGGCGAAGCCGGGCGATGTCGTGCTGTTCTCGCCCGCTTGCGCCAGCTTCGACCAGTTCCGCGATTACGAGACGCGCGGCGATTGCTTCCGCCGGCTGGTGGCCGGGATCACTGGCCAGCCGGGCAGCGAATGCCCGACTTCGACCGTGAGGCTCAAGGCATGAGCGCGGTCCGCCCCTATATCCCGCGGCCCGGAGAAGCGGTCCGGCGCGCGCCGCAATTCCCCAATACGCGCAAGCGCCAGCTGCTGATCTGGTGGCGCGAAATCGATCGCGTGCTGCTGGTGCTGATCCTGCTGCTGATGGCGATAGGTTCGGTCGCGGTCGCCGCGTCCTCGCCGGCGAGCGCGCGGCGCCTGTCGGGGTCGGCCAAGGCGCTGCCCGATCTCTATTTCTTCTGGCTGCACCTGCGCTTCCAGCTGCTCGGGCTCGCCGTGCTGTTCGCAACTTCGATGGTGCCGCGCGAATGGGTGCGGCGCGGCGGCATATTGCTGGCAGCGGCGATGTTCCTCGCCCTCTGCCTGGTGCCGATCGTGGGTTCGGAAGTGAACGGCGCGCGGCGCTGGATCAATCTGGGCATGTCTTTCCAGCCGAGCGAGTTCCTCAAGCCCGCCTTCGCGGTGTTGTGCGCCTGGATCCTGTCATGGCGTGTGCGCGACCCGGAGCTGCCGGTGATCGGGATCAGCGCCGGCTTGCTCGTCGTCATCGTGGCGCTGCTGATGATGCAGCCCAACCTGGGCGAGGCGATCCTGTTCGTGGGTATGTGGTTCATCCTCGCCATGCTCGCCGGCCTGCCGCTGCAGCGCATCGCGATCATGGTCGGCGCGGGCTCGGTGGGGATGGCGCTGGCTTACCTGTTCTACGACAATGCCCGCCACCGGATCGATTCCTTCATGGGCGGCGGCACCGCTTATGACCAGGTGGACCTGGCCGCGCGCACCTTGCAGGCCGGCGGCTGGACCGGCACCGGCCTGTGGCTCGGCACGCAGAAGATGCGCCTGCCCGAAGCGCATACGGACTATATCTTCTCGGTCATCGGCGAGGAATTCGGCCTGCTGATCTGCGGGCTGATCGTGGTGCTCTATCTCGCCATCGTGCTGCGCGTGGTGGTCCGGCTGCTGGGCGAGGACAATCTGTTCATCATCCTGTCCGCGTCCGGGCTTACCGCCCTGTTCGGTGGGCAGGCCTTCATCAACATCATGGTTAATCTCCAGCTTTTTCCCTCCAAGGGCACCACGCTGCCGCTGATCAGCTATGGCGGTTCCTCCACCATCGCCCAATGTTTCGCCGTCGGCCTTCTGCTGGCGATTACCCGCCGCAACCCGTATCTTGAGCGTGAGAAGTTCGATCTTCGCACTGCTCTGGAGAAGGAGGCCGGGCAATGAGCACAGTTTCGCGCCATTTCGTGCTCGCCGCGGGCGGCACGGGCGGGCATCTGACGCCGGCTTTCGCGCTGGCGCAGGAACTGGTGCAGCGCGGCCATCATGTTGCGCTGATCACTGACGAGCGCGGTGCGGCGATCCCGGGCAAGCCCGAATATCTGCCGGCGCATGTTCTCCCCGCGGGCCGCTTCGGCAAGAACCCGCTGCGCTGGCCGGCGGCCATTTCGGCGGTGCTCAAGGGGCGCCGCATGGCCAAGCGGCTCTATGAAAGTTTCGAGCCGACCGCCGTGGTCGGTTTCGGCGGCTATCCGGCGCTGCCAGCGCTGCTGGCCGCCCGGTCTTCGGGCGTTCCCTCGGTAATCCATGAACAGAACGCGGTGCTCGGCCGCGTCAACCGCCTGCTCGCCGGCCGCGTGGATGCGATCGCCACCACTTATGACGAGGTGGATCGGCTCAAGCCCGCCTTTCTCGAAAAGACCCATGTGGTCGGCAATCCGGTGCGCGCGGAAGTGCTCGCCTTGCGCGACGAGCCTTTCCCGGCCTTCACGGCCGACGGGCTGCTGCGCGTGCTGGTGACGGGCGGCAGCCAGGGCGCGCGGGTGCTTTCGGAAATCGTGCCGGACGGGCTCGCCATGCTGCAGCCTGCCTTGCGTACGCGGCTGCAAGTCACGCAGCAATGCCGGCCGGAAGATCTGGAAGCGGTGCGCAAGCGTTATTCCAGCCACGACATTCCGGCCGAACTCGGCAGCTATTTCGAGGACATGCATGAACGGCTTGCCGATGCGCATCTGTTCATCGGCCGCGCGGGCGCTTCCACCATTGCCGAACTGACGGCGGTTGGCCGCCCGGCGATCCTCGTGCCGCTGCCGATCGCGACGGACGATCACCAGGCGGCCAATACGCGCGAAATGGTCAAGGCCGGCGGTGCGCGCTCGATCCGGCAGGAGCGCTTCACCGCCAAGGAACTGGCCAAGCAGATCCAGGCGATGGCGCAACATCCCGAAACGCTGGCCACCGCGGCCCATGCGGCGTGGAATTGCGGCCGGCCCGATGCGGCCGAAAAGCTGGCCGATCTGGTCGAGGGTTTCGGCGGCGAGCCGATCCAGGATGTGATCCGCGTGGGCGCCGATGCCAAGGTGGAGCGCGGCAGCGTGGCGCAGGGTGCGGCCATATGAAGGGTGTCGGCACCGATATCGGCATCATCCATTTCGTCGGCATTGGCGGCATCGGCATGTCCGGCATTGCCGAGGTGATGCACAATCTCGGTTATAGCGTGCAGGGTTCCGACATTGCCGAGGGGCCGAGCGTGGAACGGCTGCGCGCGCGCGGCATCCAGGTCGCCATCGGCCATGCGGCGGAAAATCTCGGCGATGCGGCGGTGGTCGTCACCTCCACGGCGGTGAAGCGCGATAATCCCGAAGTCGCCGCAGCGCTGGAAGCGCGCATCCCGGTGGTGCGCCGCGCGGAAATGCTCGCCGAACTGATGCGGCTGAAGCGCACGGTCGCCGTGGCCGGCACGCATGGCAAGACGACGACGACCAGCATGGTCGCCGCGCTGCTCGATGCGGGCGGGGTCGATCCCACCGTCATCAATGGCGGGATTATCGAAAGCTATGGCTCCAACGCCCGGCTTGGCGCCAGCGAATGGATGGTGGTGGAAGCCGACGAGAGCGACGGCAGCTTCCTGCGGCTCGACGGGACGATCGCCGTCGTCACCAATATCGATCCCGAGCACCTCGATCATTATGGCAGCTTCGATGCGGTGAAGGAGGCGTTCGTCGAATTCATCGAGAATGTGCCTTTCTATGGCGCCGCCGTGCTGTGCATCGATCACCCCGAAGTGCAGAAGGTGATCGCCCGCGTGCGTGACCGGCGCGTCGTCACCTATGGCTTTTCGGCGCAGGCCGACTGGCGGGCCGAGGATGTCCGCCCGCATGAAGGCGGCAATTTGTTCGATGCCGTGCATACGGATCGCGACGGCAAGCAGCACCGCATCGGCGATATCGCCCTGCCGATGCCGGGCCGCCACAATGTGCAGAACGCGATGGCGGCCATCGCCGTTGCGGTGGAGCTGGGCTGCCCGGACGATACGATCCGCTCCGGCTTCGCCCGCTTCGGCGGCGTGCGGCGGCGTTTCACCCGCGTGGGCGAGGTGGCCGGCGCCACGGTGATCGACGATTACGCGCATCACCCGGTCGAAATCCGCGCCGTGCTCGCGGCCGCGCGCGAAGCGGCCAAGGGTCGCGTAATCGCGGTGGCGCAGCCGCATCGCTACACCCGCCTGCGCGACCTGCTCGGCGAGTTCCAGTCGGCTTTCAATGACGCCGACATGGTCTATGTCGCGCCGGTCTATCCGGCGGGCGAGCAGCCGATCGCGGGCGTGGATGCCGCCGCGCTGGTGAGCGGCCTCAAGGATCGCGGCCACCGCGCCGCGGCCGAAGTGGCCGGGCCGGACGATCTCGCCGCGCGGCTGGCGGAAGGGCTCGCGCCGGGCGACATGGTCGTCTGCCTCGGCGCGGGGGACATCACCAAATGGGCGGCAAGGCTGGCAGGCGACATCGCCCGCTTGCAGCAGGAGCCGGAAACGAGCCGGGTGGAGGGCGCCGCGTGAGCCAGCCCAACGAGTTCTATCCCGGCGAAGGCAATGCCCCGGGCGCGGGCGAGGAGACGGGCGACGCCGCCGTCGCGCCCGTCGCCGTGCGCGGCAAGCTCAAGCAGGACGCGCCGCTGGACAAGCTCGTCTGGTTCAAGAGCGGCGGCCCGGCCGACTGGCTGTTCGAACCCGCCGATCTCGACGATCTGATCGCCTTCCTCTCCATGCAGGAAGAGGGCACGCCGGTGATGGCGCTAGGCCTGGGTTCCAATCTCATCGTCCGCGATGGCGGCATCCCCGGCGTGGTGGTGCGGCTCGGCAAGCCCTTCGCCACGGTCGAGGTCCGGCGCGACCAGGTGCTGGAATGCGGCGGCGGGGCCAGCGGCATCCTCGTCGCCTCCACCGCGCGCGATGCGGGGATTGCGGGGCTGGAATTCCTGCGCGGCATCCCCGGCACGGTGGGCGGCTTCGTGCGCATGAATGGCGGCGCCTATGGCCGCGAAGTGGCGGACATTTTGCTCGATTGCGTGGTGGTGCTGCCCAGCGGCGAATGCGTGAACATTCCTGCCGCCGATCTCGAATATTCCTATCGCCATTCGCGCCTGCCCGACGGCGCGATCGTCGTTTCCGCGCGCTTCAAGGGCGTGCCGGGCGATCCGGCGGAAATCGGCGCGGAGATGGACCGCATCGCCCATGCACGCGAGGAATCGCAGCCTTTGCGCAGCAAGACGGGCGGCTCCACCTTCAAGAACCCGCAGGGTGACAAGGCCTGGCGGTTGGTCGACGCGGCGGGCTGCCGCGGGCTCAGGATGGGCGGCGCGCAGGTGAGCGAGAAGCACGCCAATTTCCTGATAAACACCGGCAATGCGACGAGCAGCGATATCGAGGGGCTGGGCGAGGAAGTCCGCCGCCGCGTGTCCGAAAGCCAGGGCGTGACGCTGGAATGGGAAATCAAGCGGGTGGGGCGGCCGTGAGCGTGACCCTTCCCAAGCTCCACGTGGCCGTGCTGATGGGCGGCTGGGCCAATGAGCGCGAAGTCTCGCTGATGAGCGGGAAGGGCGTGGCCGACGCGCTGGAATCGCGCGGGCACCGGGTAACGCGGATCGACATGGGTCGCGATATCGCCGCGCGGCTGGCCGAGACGGCGCCCGATGTCGTGTTCAACGCGCTGCATGGCGTTCCCGGCGAGGACGGCACGGTTCAGGGCATGATGGATTTGATGGGCCTGCCCTATACCCATTCGGGCCTTGCCACCTCGGTCATCGCGATCGACAAGGAACTGACCAAGCACGCGCTGGTCCCGCATGGCATCCCGATGCCCGGCGGGCGGATCGTGAAGAGCGCGGAGCTTTACGAGAGCGACCCGCTGGCGCGGCCTTACGTGCTGAAGCCCGTGAACGAGGGATCCTCGGTCGGGGTCGCGATCGTCACCGATGAGAGCAATTACGGCAATCCGATCCGCCGCGATGCCAAGGGGCCGTGGCAGGAATTCTCCAGCCTGCTGGCCGAACCCTATATTCGCGGGCGCGAGCTGACCACGGCGGTGTTGGGCGAGCGGGCGCTGATGGTCACCGAACTGGTGCCCAAGAGCGGCTTCTACGATTTCGACGCCAAATATACCGACGGCATGACCGAGCATGTCTGCCCGGCGAAGATTCCGCCCGAGATCGAGAAACTGTGCCTCGAATATGCGCTGAAGGCGCATCGCCTGCTGGGCTGCCGGGGCACCAGCCGGTCGGACTTCCGCTGGGACGACGAGCGCGGCGAGGAAGGGCTGTTCCTGCTCGAGACCAACACCCAGCCGGGCATGACGCCGCTCAGCCTCGTGCCCGAACAGGCGCGCCATTGCGGCATCGACTACGCCGAGCTGGTGGAGATCATCATCGCCGATGCGCTGAAATTCTTCGGCAGGCTTCCGGCCGAAACCGACGCAGGGGAGATCGCCTGATGGCGCAGACGATCCGCCGGGGCGCCAAGACGGTGCGCCGCCAGGCCCGCTCGCAAGGTACCAAGACCAAGGTGCGCAAGGCGCGAGCGCAGACCAATTCGCTGGTCGATGCGCTGATGCGCGTGCTGCCTTTCACCGAGGAGCAACTGCACAAGTTCTTCCTCGCCGCCATTCTCGGCGTGTTGCTGCTCGGCGCCTGGCTGGTTGCCAGCCTCGCCGGCCTGCCCGAACTCGCCGGGCGGCAATTCGCGCTCTATGCCGCCGATGCCGGTTACGAAGTGCGCCGCGTGGAGGTGCATGGGGCGGAGCGGATGAACAAGCTCAAGGTCTATGAGCGCGTCCTTGGCGAGCAGGACCGGGCGATGCCGCTGGTCGATCTCGATGCGCTGCGGGATTCGCTGATGGAGCTGAACTGGGTCGGAGATGCGCGCGTTTCGCGCCAGCTGCCCGATACGATCGTGGTCGATATCGTCGAGCGCGAGCCGCATGCAGTGCTCGAAAAGCCCGACCGGCTGATGCTGATCGACGCGACCGGGCATGAGCTGGAGCCGATCTCGAGACAGGATGCCAAGGGCATGCTGCTGATCGCCGGCCCCAGCGCACAGCAGCAGGTGGAAGCGCTGGCCAAGCTGCTGGATGCGGCGCCCGCGCTCAAGCCGCAGGTCGCGAAGGCCGAATGGGTCGGCAATCGCCGCTGGAACCTGACTTTCAAGACCGGGCAGGCGCTGGCCCTGCCGCAGGGCGAGCAGAAGGCGGCCACCGCGCTGATGAGCTTCGCCCGGCTCGACGGGGTCAACCGTCTGCTCGGCGGCAAGGTCGTGGCCTTCGACATGCGCACGCCGGAGCGGATCTATATGCGCGTGCCCGGCCGCGCGCAGGAAGAGCTGAAGACCAAGGAAGAGGGGAGCTGATGGCGAGCCAGCCACGCATTTCGCGCGTTTTCGGCGCGGTCAATATCGGCTCCTTCCGCATCTCCGCGATGATCGCCGGGCTCACCGAGTCGGGCGAGATGCTGGTGCTCGGCAGCGGCCACCGCGCCGCGCAGGGCATCAAGCGTGGCTATGTCACCAGCATGGAAGAGGCCACCTATGCGGTGCGCGACGCGATCGAGCGGGCCGAGCGGCTCGCCGGAACGCATGTCGCCAGCGTGTGGATCGGCTGTTCCGGCGCCGGGCTCGCCAGCCAGATCCAGCCGGTCGAGATCGACATTGGCGGCCGCCGGATCGAGGAAGAGGATATCGAGCATCTGCTGGTCGCCGCGCGCGATAGTCTCGAGCCCGATGGACGCATGGTGCTGCATGCGCAGCCGGCCTGCTATTTCCTCGACGGCGCCGATGGCGTCGCCAATCCGCGGGGGCTGCATGCGGAGCGGCTGGGCGTCGATATCCATGTAATGCTGGCCGATGGCGCGCCGATGCGCAACGTCACCGAAGCGGTGCAGAACGCGCATCTGGAAGTGGAAGGCGTGGTCGCTTCCCCGCTGGCCACCGGCTATGCCTGCCTCACCGCCGAGGAGCGCGACCTGGGCGTCGCGCTGGTCGAATTCGGCGCCGAAGTGACCAATGTTTCGGTCTATACCGGCGGGATGCTGGTGGGCCTGGCGGCGATCCCGCGCGGATCGGGCGACATTACCGACAGCATCGCCAGTGCCTTTGGCATCAAGCGGTTCCAGGCGGAGCGGCTCAAATGCGTGCATGGTTCGGCCATCGCCAGCCCGGCCGACCATCGCGAGATGGTGCCGGTCAACGGGCCGGGCGACGACAGCTCCGGCCCGATCGCGCGCGGATCGGACGATCGCAACCGCATTCCGCGCTCCGAACTGATCGGCGTGATCACCGGGGAGCTCGACCAGTTGATCGGCGAAGTCGGCCGGGCGCTGGAATCGCTGGGCTTCAGCGGCGGCGGCGGTGCCGCGCGCGGGCGGCAGGTGGTCCTGACCGGCGGCGGCGCGGAACTGGCCGGCCTCGCGGACTATGCCCAGTCCGCGCTCGGCAAGCCGGTCAGGATCGGCCGGCCGCCGCAATTGAAGGGTCTGCCGGAAGCGCATTCCGTGCCCGGCTTCGCCACTCTGGCGGGGCTGGTGCTTTATGCCGCGGCGGACCCGATCGACATTCGCACGGTGGGATCGCGCTTCCAGTCGACCTCCACCGTCAAGGGCGTCGCCATGGTGCAGCGCGTCTGGTCCGCGATGAAGGAGTATTTCTAGGGCCGTGCGGGCCTTTCGGCGCGCAATTCATGGCTGTGGATAGCTTTATTTACCTTTTGCACCGGTGATTCGCTTTGTGGCACAAGCGAGACACCAAAAACCAACAAAAGGCCTCCCCGAGGAGAGCATGGAATGAGCATCAATATCGGCCCGCCTTCCGTTGAGGAGCTTCGCCCGCGCATAACCGTGATCGGTGTAGGCGGTGCTGGCGGCAACGCGATCGCCAACATGATCGAAGCCGAGATCGAGGGCGTCGATTTCATCGTCGCCAATACGGACGCGCAGGCGCTGAACAATTCGGTGGCCGAACACCGGATCCAGCTCGGGCCCGATATCACGCAGGGCCTCGGCGCAGGCTCGCGGCCCGAAGTCGGCCGCGCTGCCGCGGAGGAGACCGTGGCCGAGCTCGAGCGCGCGCTGGAAGGCGTGAACATGGTGTTCATCGCCGCCGGCATGGGCGGCGGCACGGGCACGGGCGCCGCGCCGGTGATCGCGGAGATCGCCCGCACGCGCGGCATCCTGACCGTGGGCGTGGTGACCAAGCCGTTCCTGTTCGAAGGCACGCGCCGGATGCGCGCGGCGGAAAGCGGCATCGAAGAGCTGCAGAAGCATGTCGATACGCTGATCGTCATCCCGAACCAGAACCTGTTCCTGGTCGCCAAGGCGGAAACCACCTTCAAGGAAGCGTTCCAGCTGGCGGATGAGGTGCTGCAGCAGGGCGTCCGCTCGATCACCGACCTGATGGTGATGCCGGGCCTGATCAATCTCGACTTTGCCGACGTTCGCTCCGTGATGGGCGAGATGGGCAAGGCGATGATGGGCACGGGCGAGGGCGAGGGCGACAATCGCGCGCTCGAAGCCGCGGAACGCGCCATCGCCAATCCGCTGCTCGACGGCGTTTCCATGCAGGGCGCCAAGGGTGTGATCATTTCGATCATCGGCGGCGAGGACATGAAGCTGCTCGAGGTGGACGAAGCCGCGAACCACATTCGCGAACTCGTCGATCCCGAAGCGAACATCATCTGGGGTTCGGCCTTCAATCCCGATCTCGACGGCAAGATCCGCGTATCCGTGGTCGCCACCGGGATCGAGCAGAGCGCCATGTCCGAACGGCCGGCCGCCCCGCAACCGCAGAGCTTCGCCGCGCCGCGCGGTCCGAAGAAGCCGGTCCTGCCGCTGCCGACTGCCGAGGAACTGGCGGAAGATGCGGGCGAGGACGAAGGCGTCGATTTCGGCCAGCCAGCCCGCTTCGGCGAGGCGCCGGCTGAAGATGAACTCGCCGTGGAAGCGTCCGATGCCGCCGCGGATGTCCCCGAGGCTTACGAACCGGAAGAGGACGAGTATGACGAAGAGGAAGGAGCCGATGGCGGCTTCGCCTCGCTCGCCGGCGCGCATGTCGAACGCGACCCGGAGACCGTCTCGGCGGAAGAAGGTGGCGAAGCGCTGGAGCTGACCGACGAGGCCGTGGCCGAAGAGCCGGAGCCGGGCGCAGATGACGAGCTCTTGCTCGATGCGAGTCGCCTCGCGGAGAAGGATGAGCCGGTCCAGCCGCATTTCACCGGCCGGAGGAACAAGATTCTCGGCGGTTCGGGCGACGGTGCCGCAGGCGCGGCGCCGGCTTCCGGCAGCACGCTGTTCGAACGCATGGCCAATCTCTCCCGCACCAGTGCGGAACCCGCCGAGGGCGATGCGGAGGACGAGGAGGAAGAGGATGGCGGTTCATCGCTGCGTATTCCGCGCTTCCTCGGACGGCAGAACAACCAGTAGCCGCTTTCCCATTCGCGCGAGGTTCACACTTGGCTGGCTAGCGGCCCGCTCATGACTGCTTTGCCCAGAATGCTGCGCGGTCGCGGCTTGCGGCGCGTGGTGCTGCGCGCGCTCGCGGGGTCCATGCTGGTCCCGCTCGCCGCGATCACGCCTTCATCCGCACAGGATTCGGTTTCGCGTCCCGTTATCCAGCCCCTGCCGGATGCCAATTCGGTGCGGTTGGGTGAGGCGCTGCGGGCGCTGGCGCAAGCTCCGCAATCGGCCGATGCGCTGGTCGAGGCCGGCTTGGCTTCGCTGGCGCTCGACGATCTCGAAGCCGCGCTCGGCTTTCTCAGCCGTGCGCAGGCGATCGCGCCCGAGGATCCGCGAATCAAGGCGGGCATCGGCGCGGCGCTGGCGCGGCAGGGACAACCGCTCCCGGCGTTGAAGCTGTTCGCGGAAGCCGAGAAAAGCGGCTTGCAAATGACTGATTTCGCGGGGGATCGTGGCCTCGCTTTCGATCTCGTCGGCGATAATGCCAGCGCGCAGGAGCAATACCGGCTGGCGCTGGCGCAGGGTGAGGATGCGGCGATTTCGCGGCGGCTCGCGATCAGTCAGGCGATCGCCGGGGACAAGGCCGCGTCGGAAGCCACGCTGCTGCCCATGCTGCAGCGGCAGGATCTCTCGGCCTATCGCGCGCGCGCCTTCGCGCTCGCCATTCTCGGCCAAGCGGACGAGGCCGTGTCGATCGCCGAAACCCTGCTTCCCGCGCAGCTTTCCGGGCGGATGGGCCCCTATCTGCGCTTCATGCCGCGGCTCACGCCGGCGCAGCAGGCGGCGGCGGCCAATCTCGGCCGTTTTCCGCAAGCCGCCGATATCGGCAAGGACGATCCCGAAATCGTCGCTCTGGCGAGCCGTTCCGGCACGGCATCGCCGAAACCGGTTGTGGCGGCAGGATCGGGCGCGGTGGATGCGCGCCTGGTTCCCGGCGGCGAGCCTTTCGGCAAGCAGGCCGAGCCCGCGGCTCTCGCGCCGCAGGCGAGCGACAAATCCGTGCGCCGGCGAGTCGCCCGGACGAGCAGCGGCGCGGGTGTGAAGGTGGATTACACGCCCGAGGTTCCCGAGCCGGCCGAGAGCAATCAGGCGGCGCCGGCCCTGGCCGAGGCGGACCGGCAGGTGGCGGAGCTGCCCCCTAAGGACGGGCAAGTGGCGGAACTGCCTCCCAAGGAAGCGCCCGAACCGTCCTTCAGCCTCGCGCAGAGCCCGGCCGGTCCTCCCGCCGAACTTCCGGCGAAGACGCAGGAAGACCCGGCACCGGCACCTGCACCGGCTGAAACCGGAGAGTTGGCCGCCTTGCAGCCCGCCCCCGAACCGCCGGTCGAACAAGCCGCGGAAGAAGTGTCGCTGGAAGAGGCCTTTGCCGATTTCGAGCGCCCGGCCGGTGTTTCCAGGCCGGCTGTCGGCCCGGCGGCGGGCGCCGTGGACATCACCGCGATCGAGCCGGTGCGCGAAAAGCCCAAGCCGCCGCCTCCGCCGCCCGAGCCGAGCCGGCACTGGGTCCAGGTGGCGACCGGCCGCAACGTTTCCGCGCTGGGGTTCGACTGGCGGCGGATCAAGCGCAAGGCGGGCGATCTGCTCAGCGATGCGAAGCCCTATATCGCCTCCTGGGGAAGGACCAACCGACTCGTGACCGGCCCCTATCCGAGCACCAAGGACGCCGATGAAGCGGTCCGCGAGCTCAAGGCCAAGGGGCTCGATTCCTTCCGCTTCACCAGCGACGAGGGCGAGAAGGTGCGCGAGCTGGACTGAGCGCCGGCGGCGTTTTTGCACATCTTGCCAACAGCCTAGACGCGTTATGCCCAGTGACGCCATGACGCCGGATTGCGCCACCGGCCCGCGCCGTCGCATGGGAGGCTCGGATCGCCGAGAAACGGGAACACAGTATGGATATCGGGCGCGAGCCAATCGAGGAAAATGACGACGCAGCTCCGCTGGAGATGCTCGCCCAGCTTTTCGAGGCTCATGGATGGCCCTGCGAATTCGTGAATGACGACGAGGTTTGCGGTGAGGTTCAGGGTAGCTGGACCACTTATCAGCTACGCGGCATCTGGCGCCCGGAAGACCGCGTGCTGCAGCTGATCTGCCTGCCGGAAATCCGCGTGCCCGAAGCCAAGCGCAAGCATGCCCATGAATTGCTGGCGCTGATCAACGAACAGCTCTGGCTCGGCCATTTCGACATCTGGTCGAATGGCGGCGTGCTGCTCTATCGCCACGGGCTGATGCTTGGCGACGGGCTGCTGGGCCTTTCCACCGGCCAGCTGGCGGTGGAAAGCGCGGTGGCCGAATGCGACCGGTTCTATCCGGCCTTCCAGTTCGTGCTGTGGGGCGACAAGCGGCCCAGGGAAGCGCTGGAAGCCGCGCTGGTGGATGCCGCCGGCGAGGCATAGACTCTGCCTGCCCGGTCCGGCACATGGCCGGCCATGGCTTATGACAACATACTTCTCGTCGGCTGCGGCAATATGGCCGGAGCCATGCTCGATGGCTGGCTGGCGGCGGGCGTTTCGCCCACCCGCTTCACCGCCGTTTCCCCTTCCATGCGGCCAATGCCCGAAGGGGTGAAGGTGATACCGGCCGTGCCCGAAAGCGGCGATTTCGATGCGATCATGATCGGCGTGAAGCCGCAGAAGCTCGCCGATGTCGCGCCTTCGGTGGCGCCGCTGGCGGGCGAAGGCGTGGCGGTGCTGTCGATCCTCGCGGGCGTTCAGCTCGACGTGCTGGAAGGCTATTTCCCCGATGCGGGCGGCTGTGCGCGGGTCATGCCCAATCTCGCCGTGGCGCTGGGCAAGTCGCCGATCGCGGTGGCCGCTTCGGGTCTCGACGAAGCCGCGCGGGCGGCATTGATGGATTTCCTCGATCCGCTCGGCACGCCCGAATGGGTGGGAGAGGGCGAGTTCGATCTCGTCACCGCGCTGGCCGGCTCGGGCCCGGCCTTCGTATATCGCTTCATCGATTCGCTTGCCGTTGCCGCCACCGATCTCGGCCTGCCGCATGACAAGGCGCAACGGCTGGCGCTGGCGATGGTTGAGGGCGCATCGGCGCTGGCATCGTCCTCGCCGCACGATCCGGGTGAGCTCGCCCGCCGCGTCGCCAGCCCCGGCGGCGTCACCCAGGCCGGGCTCGACGTGCTCGACGAAGGCGAAGCGATGCGGGTGCTGATCGAGGCCACGCTGCGCGCCGCGCGCGACCGCAGCGCCGAGATGGCCGCGGAGGCGCGCGTAAAAGGCTAACACGCGTTAATATCCGGCCCCCGGTTTTGCTTGAAATGCGGGCCGCGAACCACGATATTCACGCATGAGCGGCCCGTAATGTGAGGCCGCCCAATTGGAGTTTGGATTAAATGGCTGACTGGAACGACCCCCGATCGACCCGCCAGGGCTTCGGCGCGTCTCAGGGCTTCACTGGCGCTTCCGTACCGCGCACCGGCGAAGTCTTCGATGCCGGCCTGCGCAAGCACATGCTGTCGATCTACAATTACATGGCTTCCGGCGTGTTGCTCAGCGGCATCGTCGCGATGGTCTTTGCAAGCACCGGGCTTGCCTATTCGCTGATGAGCAGCGGGCTGGGCATCGTCGTGATGCTGGCGCCGCTGGCAATCGTCTTCGCCATGAGCTTCGGCCAGGGCAAGTTCAGCACCAGCACGCTGCAGGCGATGTTCTGGGGCTTCGCGGTGCTGATGGGCATGTCGCTGTCGACGATTTTCCTCGTCTATACCGGCGCTTCGATCGCGGCGACCTTCTTCGCCACGGCCGGTGCCTTCGCCGGTCTCAGCCTGTTCGGCTACACCACCAAGAAGGACCTGTCCGCGATGGGCACCTTCCTGATCATGGGTGTGATCGGCCTGCTGGTGGCCAGCGTGATCAATATCTTCCTGCAGTCGCCGGGCCTCTACTGGGCGATCACTTATCTTGGCGTGCTGATCTTCGCCGGGCTGACCGCCTATGACACGCAGAAGCTCAAGCAGCAGTATGCCTATGTCCGCGGCACCGAATATGCCGGCAAGGCAATCGTGATGGGCGCGCTGAGCCTCTATCTCGATTTCATCAACATGTTCCTTTTCCTGCTGCGCATCATGGGCTCCGCCCGCAACTGATCGCAAACCGGATTCGGTTCGTCGTGCCCGGAGTGCTTCAAAGCACTCCGGGCATTTTATTTGTCTGACCAACCCGTTAGTCTTGCCGCTTCATCGGACGGCAACGCGCGGCAGGATATGCTGCACGCGATTCCGTTGAGGAGGGGTCGGCAAAGCATATGTTCGGGATTAATCGAGACTGGTCGAAAAAGGCTGCCGTCGCCTGCGGCCTGGCGATGCTGGCCGCTTGCGCCACCCCGCCACCGCCTCCTCCCCCGCCACCGCCGCCACCCCCTCCGCCGCCGCCCGCGCCGGTCGAGGCGATCCCCTATCGTCCGATCCCGCCGCAGGGCGCGTCCTATTCCATGTATATTCCGCCGCTCGGGCCCGATGGCACGCGGCAGACGGTGAATAGCGATCTCGATCCGGAAGAGGTGCTGTGGCATTTCCGCTCCGGCTGGAACGTGGCTGCCCTGAACTGCCAGGATCCGCAATATCAGCCGATCGTCGATGGTTACGGCCTGTTCCTCAAGCGCTACGCAAAGCGGCTTTCGGCGGTCAATGCGGATATGGACAAGCGCTTCCGCAAGGAAACCGGCTCCCGCTCCAGCGGGATCAAGGCGCGCGAAGAGCATATGACGCAGGTCTACAATTATTTCGCGCTGCCGGCGGCGCGGAACGATTTCTGCACGGCGGCGCTCGCCGTCGCCAACGACCTGCTGCTGAGCCCGCCCGACGATGTCGGCCAGTTCGCGAACGCGAATCTCGTGCGCTATGAAGGCGTGTTCGAGAACTTCTTCCGCGATTACGAGAAATACCGCGTCGAATCCGCCGCCTGGGATACGAAATACGGCGCGCGCTACGGTTCTTCGCAGCCGGGCTATGTGGCGCTGCATGGCAGCTATGCGCCCAGCGTCGGCGCCAGCCTCGCCGGGGACGGCCAGCCCGTGCTGGCCGGCGGCGTGACCGATCCCGAAACCGGGGCCGTGATCCCGGTGGTGAGCGGGCCTGAAAAGGAAGTGGCGACGCCCGTCGTCCAGCCGCTGCCACAGAGCGATATGGACTGATAGCGGCGGGCTCTGGCCCTGCCTTGGATCACCCTGCGAGGGCCGCGAATATTAGGCCTTCCAACCGCGCGGCCTTTTCGCTAGGAGGCGCGCTCTTCGCAGGGGGCAGCCCCGGCGATGCGACACTGGAACGGGGCCGTAGCTCAGCTGGGAGAGCGCGTCGTTCGCAATGACGAGGTCAGGGGTTCGATCCCCCTCGGCTCCACCAGTTGCCGGTACGGCAAACCGTCTTGGGGGACGGTATACGGCGAAGGCTCCCGAGCGAAAGCGAAGGGCCGGCACCATCCATTCCCACCCATGCGCGTTCGCCGCGATCCTCGCCAGGGGCGGCTATGCGGCATTCGTGGTTCGACAGGCAAACCACGAAAGGGCAAGGTGACGCGATGCATTTTCTCGACCAGGCCAAGATCTATCTCCGCTCGGGCGCCGGCGGGCCCGGTGCGGTCAGCTTCCGGCGCGAGAAATATATCGAATATGGCGGCCCGGACGGCGGCGATGGCGGCAAGGGCGGGGACATCGTGCTCGAAGCCGTGGCCGGCCTCAATACGCTGATCGATTTCCGCTACGCGCAGCATTTCAAGGCTCGGCGCGGCGGGCATGGCATGGGCAAGGACCGCACCGGCAAGGGCGCGGAGGATCTCGTCATCGAAGTCCCCGTCGGTACGCAGGTGCTGGATGAAGAGCGCGAGGAAGTGCTCGCGGACTTCACCCAGGTCGGCCAGCGGATCGTGCTGCTGGAAGGCGGCATGGGCGGGCGCGGCAATGCCAGCTACAAGACATCGACTAACCGCGCCCCGCGCCAGCACCAGCCGGGCGAGCCCGGGCAGGAATTGTGGGTCTGGCTGCGGCTCAAGCTGCTGGCCGATGCCGGTCTGGTCGGCCTGCCCAATGCGGGCAAGTCCACCTTCATCAACCAGATCACCAACACCAAGGCCAAGGTCGGCGATTATGCCTTCACCACGCTGGTCCCCCGGTTGGGCGTGGTGCGGCACAAGGCGCGCGAATTCGTGCTGGCCGATATTCCCGGCCTGATCGAGGGCGCGGCAGAGGGCGCCGGCATCGGCGACCGCTTCCTGGGCCATATCGAGCGCTGCCGGGTGCTGATCCATCTCGTCGACATCGCGGGCGAGGACCCGGCCGAGGCGATGCAGGTGGTCGAGCGCGAGCTGGAAGCCTATGGCGCCGGGCTGGAGGACAAGCCGCGGCTGATCGCGCTCAACAAGATCGACCTTGCCGATGCCGAACTGGCCGAAGGTTTCGCCAAGGAATTGCAGGATGCGGGCGCGGGCCGGGTGTTCCCGATCTCGGGCGCGACGGGCGCGGGAATCGGGGCGCTGCTCGATGCGGTGCTCGAATTCCTGCCCGCGACGACATCCACCGAAGTGCCCGGCGCATCGCTGGACGAGGAAGAGGGGGATACGGACAGCGAGTGGTCGCCGATCTGATCTTCACCTTCCCTTTGCATTGCGCTGGCAGAGTCCTCCCAGCCTGTCGGGGACCGATGACGGGGCTTTGCCGTTCTCTCGCCGCTTGAGGGAGTTTCCCGTCGTCAGCCGATCGCAGCGGGGCTTTCGCTCCCGCTTCTCAACGACCGTAGAAGGAGCTATTTCGCCGCCATGCCGATTACCCGTCTCGCCGATCTTGCCGATCCCGATGTCACGCCGCGTCTTGTCTTCAAGATCGGGTCGGCGTTGCTGTTCGGGAGAGGCGGACAGGCCGACCGGGAATGGCTGGCGGGGCTGGTTTGGGAAATCGCCCATGCGCGCGAGCGCGGGCAGCAGGTGATCGTCGTCTGCTCGGGCGCGGTGGCGCTGGGCGCGGCGAAAATGGGCTTCGAAAAGGGCGGCCGCGGCAGCCTGGCCGAAGCGCAGGCTTCCGCCGCCGTCGGGCAGATCGAGCTGGCCGGGCTGTGGAGCGAACTGCTCGGCGCACATGGCATCACCGCCGCGCAGATATTGCTGACGCTGGACGATCTCGAAGGCCGCCGCCGCTATCTCAACGCATCGGCCACGCTGGGCCGGCTGCTCAAGGCCGGGGCGGTGCCGGTCATCAACGAAAACGATTCGGTTGCCACCGACGGCATTCGCTTCGGCGACAATGACCGGCTGGCCGCGCGCGTGGCGCAGGCGGGCAAGGCCGATGCCATCGTGCTGTTCTCCGATGTGGACGGCCTTTATGATCGCAACCCGGCCAAGCCGGATGCGAAGCTGCTGCGTATCGTCGAGGGCGTAACCGAGGCCGAACATGCAATGGCCAGCGGCAGCTCGGGATCGGGCATGGGCTCGGGCGGGATGACCACCAAGCTGCGCGCGGTGGAGATCGCCGAGCGGGCCGGCATCGCGCTGGCCATCGTCAACGGCACGCACAGGCGGCCCTTCGGCCGTGCCATCGATAGCGACACCGGCACGCTGTTCCTGCCCAAGCGGCGCGATCCGGCGCGCAAGGCCTGGCTCGGCGGGCGGCTGCGGATGAAGGGATCGCTGATCGTCGATTCGGGCTGCGCGCGGGCACTGGGCGCGGGCAGCAGCCTGCTGGCGAGTGGGATCACCGCGGTCGAAGGCGAATTCACGCGCGGCGACCCGGTCGGCATTCGCGACGCGAGCGGCAAGGCGCTTGCCAAGGGCCTCGCCGAATATGATTCCTTCGAAATCCTGCGAATCATGGGCACGCGCAGCGAGGACCAGGCCGCGCTGCTCGGCTATTCGCCGCGTTCGGCGGTGGTCCATCGCGATCAGCTGGTGCTGCTCTGATCCTCGCAGTCACCGGCGGCACCGGCTTTGTCGGGCAGGCGGTGCTGGATGAGGCGGCGCGGCAAGGCATTGCACTCCGGGCACTGACCAGGCGCGACCAGCCGCCGCGCGAAGGCGTGGAATGGGTGCGCGGCGACCTGCATCACCGCGAAGGGCTGGCCGAGCTGGTGAAGGGCGCCGATGCGGTGCTGCATATCGCCGGCGTGGTGAACACGCCCGATCCGATGGGTTTCCATATCGGCAATGTCGAAGGCACGGAATTGCTGGTGGACGCCGCGCGCGCCGCCGGGGCCGGGCGCTTCGTGCTGGTCTCCTCGCTCTCCGCGCGCGAGCCGGGGCTTTCCGCCTATGGCAAGTCCAAGCGCCATGCGGAGGAAGTGGTGCAGACCAGCGGGCTCGACTGGACGATCGTCCGCCCGCCCGCGATCTACGGCCCGCGCGACCGCGAAATCCTCGAATTGTTCAAGGCCGCGCGCTGGCGGGTGGTGCCGATGCCGCCGCCGGGCCGCGCCTCGATCGTGCATGTGGACGATCTCGCGCGGCTGCTGCTGGCGCTTGCTGCGGATGGCGAGGCAGCCAGCCAGCGCATCTTCGAGCCCGATGACGGCCATCCGGGCGGCTGGAGCCATCGCGAACTGGCCAAGGCGATCGGCGCGGCGACGGGCCGCGATGTGTGGGTGCCGCATTTGCCCAAAGGCATTCTGATGCTCGCGGCAAGGCTCGACAAATTGCTGCGCGGAGACGGGGCGAAGCTCACCGCCGACCGGGTCGGCTACATGGCCCATCCCGACTGGGTCTGCGCGCCGGAGAAGGCGGTTCCCGCCGAGCTATGGCGGGCCAGCGTGCCGACCATTGAGGGCCTTGCCGATACGGCGCGCTGGTATCGCGAAAAGGGCTGGCTCTAGCGCCCTAGTTCTTCCGTTCGATGGCCAGGAGGCTGGCGGTCAGCGTCTTGCCGCTATCCAGCAGCGTGACCTGGCGGAAGCCGCCGCCATGGCGGCCGTCGCGCAGCGGGTTGATCTCCACTTCCACCGGATCGCCGCGCTTCATGATCGAACGCGTCCAGCCCAGGCGCTTGAGATTGCCGGGGCTGGTCAGCTCGACCGCCCACAGCCCTTCGCGATCCGCGGTGCCTTCCAGCTGCACGAACAGCGCGACATGCGGATTGGTCCAGCGGAATTCGGCGACCTTGCCGCGCAAGGTCTTCACCTGCTCCGAATCGAACATGGCGAAGCTGTGATGTGCGCTGGCGGCGGGAGAGAGGGTGAGGGCGGCCAGCAGGAGGGGAAGGATCGCTTTGCGGTGCTGCATGGCCGGTTTCCTCAATCTGTCAGGGGTGGGGGCAGCAAATTGCCCATGCCGTCATCATGCGTGGGCTCGAAAATCGCATTGCCCCATTCATCGGTGGCATCGTGGAAATCGCCGCGGCGGCATACGCCCTGTTCGATCTCGAAGCTGCGCTCGCGGCGGCGGTGGAACAGGCGGCGGGTCTTCCAGGTCTCGGTCAGGATTTCGGGCGCGGTCACTTCCATGTCCACCGCCAGCGTGTCCGGATCGAGCAGGTGGATCACCTCATGCACGCTCATGCCGCCATTGTTCGGGATGCCGACCGATTCGCTGATCGCGACATAGACCTGCGGCAGGATCGCAGTGGTATCGACCACCAGTCTGTCGCCTTCCCAGCGGCCGACCGAATAGCCGTCGAAGGTCGGGTCCGGATCGTCGGGCATGGCGCGGCCATCGGTCCAGATGCGGCGGATGCGGTTGCCGTCGGACTCGCCGAGCACGGTGACGCGGCCCGGCGTGACGAGGAATTCTATCGCATTATGCGTGATTGCCATCAGGCTGGGGCTGCCATGCGGCAGGCAGTCGATGAACAGGCCCTTCGGCCGCCCGGCCTCTTCCTCGGCGAACCAGTGATCGACCTGTTCCTGCACTTCGGGCTTCCAGGCCGGCGGATTGGTGCGCATCTGCGCGAACTGGTCGCTGATATCGGGCGACCATGTGCCGGAAAGATCGGGCAGGCTGGCGATATCGGCCCAGTCCTGCGCCGTGGGCGGCGGCACGATCTCGTCCAGCGGCGGAGTCTGCGCGGCGAGCGGGGACGCCGCCAGCGCGATTGTCAGAAATGCAGGCCCCCATCGCATTGCAGCAAGCTAACACGAAAATGCTGCGCCGCACACTGCGGACTCGCATGGGCGCTATTCCCTGCTTTGCGGGCAAGAAAAAAGCCCGGCTGTTGCCAGCCGGGCTTGAAAGTCTTGGGAGAGGATGCCTGAAAAGGCCCCCCCTCTATGGCGATCTGGCCCGATCCGGACAAACGCAGTTACTGCATGGGCTGTTGCATAAAATTCAACATTCACCGCGTTTTGCGCATCGGCATAGGGCCGCGCGGCTGTCTCGCCGAGCGGCCGTTAAAACACGAAATTTCAGAGGGTTGAGCCCGCCGAAGCTGCGCTCAGAAGGCCGGTTCGTAACCCGGCGGCAGATCGTCGCTGCCACCATCGGCGGGCCCGTGAATGCCGCATTCGGTCTTGTCCCAGCCCCGCCAGCGGCCCGCGCGCGGGTCTTCGCCGGGCAGCACCTTGCTGGTGCAGGGCTCGCAGCCGACCGAGAGATAGCCCTGCTCCTCCAGCGGGTGGCGGGGCAGGTCGTGCTCGGCGAAATAGGCTTCGAGATCCTGCTTGGTCCAGTCGCCCAGCGGGTTGATCTTGAGCCTGCCGTCCTCGATCTCGAAACGCGGCAGGTTCTGGCGGGTGACGGACTGGAAGGCCTTGCGGCCGGAAATCCAGCTATCGAGCCCCTGCTTGGCGCGCTTCAGCGGTTCGACCTTGCGAATCTCGCAGCAGCCATCGGGGTCCCACGACCAGCGCAGGCCGTTCTCGTCCTTCGCGGCGAGTACCGCGTGATCAGGCTCGACCGTGGAGGATTTGACGAGGCCGAGCGTACTGGTCAGCGTCTCGCGATAGGCGAGCGTTTCCTCGAACATCTTCAGCGTATCGACGAACACCACCGGGACGGTGGGATCGGCCTGCGCCACCAGATGCAGCAGCACCGCGCTTTCCGTGCCGAAGCTGGAGACCACGGCGACGCGGCCCAGCGAGCCTTCCGCGAAGAGCTCGGCCAGCATCGTGCCGGCATCGACGCCATCGAAGCGCTTGTTCAGCGCATCGGCATCGGCCTGGGTGAAGCTCGGCCCGGCATCGATCCTGTCGACGGTACGACTAGCCATGCCGCGCACCCGGATGCCTCTTGGCCCAGATCGGCGTCCGGCCGTCGCCGGTTTCCTGGTACACTTCGGGCCAGAGCGCGAAGGCGGCTTTCGCATCGGCCTCGTCGAGCGGGGCCTGCGGCGCGAAACTGTCGAAGCCGCAGCGGCGCATATGGGAGAGCTGGTCGATCAGCACATCGCCCACCGCGCGCAATTCGCCTTCATAGCCGGCCTCGCGCAAGATGCGCGCCGCCGAATAGCCGCGCCCGTCGGTGAAGGCGGGGAAGTTCACTTCCACCAGCCGGATGCGGCCGAGATGCGGCAGCAGCGCGCGGGCATCGTCGCCCGGTTCGATGCGCACGGCGGCGGCATTGGACTGGTCGAGGAAGGAATCGACCGTCACGGCCGGGTGATCGACGGGCTCGTCCTCGCGGAAGCGGAACTGCACGTCGTCCACGCTGGTCCCCAATGCATCAGCCATAAAGCGCCTCCTTGAACGGCTCCATGCCGATGCGGCGATAGGTATCGAGGAAGCGTTCGCCCTCCTGCTTCTCGCGCAGATAGACGTCCGCCGCCGTTTCCACCGCCTGAACGATGCCGTCCTCGTCGAAGCCGGGGCCGGTGATCTTGCCGAGCGAGGTATCGGCGCCTTCGCTGCCGCCGAGCAGGAGCTGGTAGTTCTCCTTGCCCTTCCGGTCCACGCCGAGAATGCCGATATGCCCGGCATGGTGGTGGCCGCAGGCATTGATGCAGCCGCTGATCTTGAGCTTCAGCTCGCCCAGCGCACTGGACTTGCCGCTCGCCGCGAAGCGCTCGGAAATCTTCTGCGCCACCGGGATCGAACGGGCATTGGCGAGGCTGCAATAATCGAGGCCGGGGCAGGCGATGATATCCTCGATCGTGTCGAGGTTCGGCGAGCCGAGGCCGGATTCCTCCAGCTTCTGCCACAGGGCGAACAGATCGGCCTTCTTCACATGCGGCAGCACGATGTTCTGCGCATGGGTCACGCGGCATTCGTCGAAGCTGTATTCCTTCGCCAGCTCGGCCATCAAATGCATCTGCGCCACGGAGGCGTCGCCCGGAATGCCGCCGACCGGCTTCAGGCTGATCGTGGCGGAGACATAGCCGGCCTGCTTGTGGGCATGGGTGTTGTTCTTCACCCAGGCCGCGAAAGCCGGGTCCGACAGGTCGAGATCGTCCGGCGCATCGGCCTCGAAGGGCGGATCCTGGAAATAGGCCTTGATCCGCTCCAGCTCGGCGATCGGCGGTTCGATGCCTTGGCCGAGCAGGTGCTGGAATTCCTCTTCCACCTGCCGGGCATATTCGTCTGCGCCCAGTTCGTGGACGAGGATCTTGATCCGCGCCTTGTACTTGTTGTCGCGCCGGCCGTAGCGGTTGTAAACGCGCAGGCAGGCCTCGGAATAGGTGATCAGCTGTTCCAGCGGCACGAAGTCGCGGATCAGCGGGGCGATCATCGGCGTGCGGCCCATGCCGCCGCCGACATAGAAAGCGCAGCCGATCTCGCCCGCATCGTTCCTGACCATGCGGATGCCGATATCGTGCAGCTTCATCGCCGCTCGGTCGGTCTCGCTGGCGATCACGCAGATCTTGAACTTGCGCGGAAGGGCGAGGAATTCCGGGTGGAAGCTCGACCACTGGCGCAGCAATTCGGCATAAGGGCGCGGATCGATCAGCTCGTCCGCGGCGGCGCCGGCATATTGGTCGGAACTGATATTGCGGATGCAATTGCCGCTGGTCTGGATCGCATGCATCTCCACCTTGGCGAGGTCCGCCAGGATGTCGGGCGCGTCGGCCAGCTTGATCCAATTGTACTGGATGTTCTGCCGCGTTGTAAAATGGCCGTAACCCCGGTCGTATTTCTCCGCGATGTCGGCCAGCGCATGCATCTGCGCGGCGTTCAGCGTGCCATAGGGCACCGCGACGCGCAGCATATAGGCGTGGAGCTGGAGATAGAGCCCGTTCTGCAGCCGCAGCGGCTTGAACTGGTCCTCGCTCAATTTGCCTTCGAGCCGGCGCTTCGTCTGGTCGCGGAATTCCGCGACGCGGGTATCGACCATCGCCTGGTCATATTGGTCGTAGCGGTACATCAGATCACCCAGTTCCCGGCCTCGGGATCGGCCGGCTTGAGAGTAAGGTCGGGGCGCACGGTCGGGCCGAGCGCGCGAATGCGGTCCTTGATATGGGCCGGGCGAATCTTGCCGTCGGCATCCACCGTGCCGTCGATGGCGTAGGGCACGTTGACGCGGCGCGCGGCTTCCTCGCGCGCCGCGATGGCGCTGGCTTCCTCGCCCACATCCACCGCGTCCTCCACATGCAGGGACCAGCCAGTGCCGTCCCACCAGGTGACCGCGCCGGTCTTTAAATCGTTGCCCGTCAATATCTTCACGAAGAAACCTCCTGCGCGATGCGAGCAAGGGCGGCATCGCCCTCGCGCGTCACTTCGCCGATTACAATCAGTGCGGGGCTGCGCACGCGCTCCGCTTCGACCAGTTCGGGCAGCCCGGCCAGCACACCGCGCAGCACCCGCATCTGCGGACGCGCGGCATTCTCGATCACGGCCACCGGCACGTCCGGGGCGAGCCCATCTTCCATCAGCTTCTCGGCGATCTGCGGCGCGGTCTTCACGCCCATATAGATCACCAGCGTGCGGCCCTTGCCGGCAAGGCCGGCCCAGTCCTGGTCGCTCAACCCCTTGCACTGGCCGGCGACGAAGCTGACGATACTGGCATGGTCGCGGTGAGTCAGCGGAATCTGCGCGGCGGCGGCGGCGCCATGCGCGGCGCTGATGCCGGGCACGATCTCCACCGGCACGCCCGCGGCGCGGCAGGCCTCGGCCTCTTCGCCGCCGCGGCCGAACACGAAGGGATCGCCGCCTTTCAGCCGCACGACATCGCGCCCGGCCAGCGCCTCGCGCACCAGTAGCGCATTGATCCGATCCTGCGGCAATGTGTGCCTGGAACGGCTCTTGGCGACCGAAACCAGCTTCGCATCCGCTCGCGCCAGTTCAAGCACGGCCGGATCGACGAGCCCGTCATGCACGACGATCTCCGCCCGTTCGAGCAGCCGCGCGGCGCGCAGCGTCAGCAGGTCCGGATCACCCGGACCCGCGCCGACGAGATAGACTGTGCCGATATTTGGCCGGGTACTTTCCATGCTGGGCAGATGCGCTTCGCAACCGCAGCGTTCCAGCGAGAATGGGTATCGCCGCGCCTAGATGAGCTTTAGCCGTCCTTCTGGCGGTCTTCGACGCGCTGCGAAATGGCCGCCACCAATTGCTGAAATTGCACATTGTCGCGCAGGTTGAGATCGCGCTGCGGGAAGGGAATCTCGATGTCGTTCTGCTGGAACAGGTCCCACAGCTTCTTGAGCACTTCGGACTTCACATTGCCGATGCCCTGTTCGGGATCGGTGATCCAGCAATGGATGATGAAGTCCACCGAGGAATCGCCGTAACCGTCCAGCCAGCAGGTCGGCGGCGGGCTCTTGAGCACGCGCGGGCAGCTCTTGGCCGCTTCCAGCATCAGCGCCTCGGCCCGCTTGATGTCGCAATTATAGGACACGCCGACCGGGATCTGCATCCGCACCTGGCGGCTGGAATAGGACCAGTTCTCCACCTGGTTGACCATCAGGTTCTCGTTCGGGATCAGATATTCGCGCTGGTCGCGCGTGGTGATCGAAACGGCGCGCAGGCCGATCCGGCGGATCTGTCCGAAAGTGGAATTGCCGGCCTGATCGGCGATGGCGATCACGTCGCCCGGCTTGATCGAGCGGTCCATCAGCAGGATGATCCCGGCGATCAGGTTGCCGAAGGTCTTCTGCAGGCCGAAACCGATGGCGAGGCCGAAGGCGCCGGAAAAGACCGTAAGCGCCGTCAGGTCGATATCGAGCACGTCGATGCCGATGAAGATCGCGAGTGCCCAGACGGCGATCGACAGCAGCTTCTCGCCGAGCAATTGCTGCGCAGGATCGAGCCGGGTGACGCGCTTGAACAAATTATGCGCCAGCTTGCTGCCCAGGCGGGCGAAGGCGAATACTCCCGCGAGGACGACCAGCACCACCAGCACCGTCCACACAGAAAAGCGCGTGTCGCCCACGGTGAAGCCGAAGGCATCGAGCCGGTCGACGATGCTGCCCACGGTCATGCTGTGCTGGGTGACCGCTTCCTTCAGCGCATCGGCCCCGGCGACAGGGTCTGTGTCGAGCGTCGGGGTGGGGCTGGGCGGAGCGGCTTGCATGTAGCCCGGAATCGCGTCCGGCGGAGGCACGGTATCGGCTCCGGCGGTCGGCGAAGCCCCGGGAAGGGGCGTCGCCAGCGGAGTTTCCGTGGCAGTGATCATGCACGCTCCATCGCGGCGAAGGCTTGCTCCAGATCGTGCACCAAATCTTCGGCATCTTCCAGACCGATCGCCAGCCTTATTCCAAGCCTGTCGGACTTGTCCCAATCGGCCGGCGGCCAGGGTGTCGCGCTGCGGGCGCGGCTAGGCTCGAAGGGAATGGCGAGGCTTTCGAAACCGCCCCAGCTGAAGCCGATGCCGAACATCTCCAGCGCATCCACCAGCGCCGCCCGATCGCTGAAGCGGCGGCCCTTGAGCACGAAGCTGAGCAGGCCGCAGCCGCCGGTGAAATCGCGCTTCCACAGATCGTGGCCGGGCGCGCCGGGCAGCATCGGGCAGAGGACATGGGCGACTTCGGGCCGCCCATCGAGCCAGCGGGCGATGGTGAGCGCGCTCTCGGCCGTGCGCGCTAGCCGCAGCGGCATGGTGCGCAGCCCGCGCAGCGCCATCGCGGCATCGTCGGGCGAGACGACCTGGCCGAGCAATTGCGCGCGGGCACGCAGCCTTTCGTAGATCGCAGGGTCGGCCGCTGCGACCGAACCCATCATCAGATCCGAATGGCCGCCGACATGCTTGGTCAGCGCCATGATCGAAATGTCGCAGCCGCGCTCGAAGGCCGGGAAGCCGAGCGGCGCGGCCCAGGTATTGTCGAGCAGGCTCAGCGCGCCTTTCTCGCGGGCGATGGCTGCCAGCGCGGGCACGTCGCAGACTTCCATCGTCAGGCTGCCGGGGCTCTCCAGCAGCACGGCGCGGGTCCTGTCGCAGAAGGCGGAGGGGAAGGCATCGAGATCGAGCGGATCGAAATAGCGCGTGTCGATGCCGAAGGGCTTCAGCAGCTTTTCGGCCATGCTCCGGCTCGGCTCATAGGCATTGTCGGTGACCAGCAGCACGTCGCCCGCCTCGAGCACGCCGAGCAGCGCCCCGGCGATCGCCGCGACCCCGCTCGGATAGAGCAGCGTGCCATGCGCGCCCGGCTCCAGCCCGGTCAGCGCATCGCACAGCGCCCATTGCGTCGGCGATCCGCGGCGGCCGTAATAGAAATAGCCGTCCTCATTGGGGTTGCCCCGGGCGAGCGCTTCGGTGTCTTCGTAAAGATGGGTGCTGGCGCGCCAGACCGGCGGATTGACCACCGGCCCCGTCCATTCCTTGCGCCGCCCCGCTTCGACCGCGCGCGTGCCCGGCCCCTTCGCTTCATCGCTACTCAACTGGCTGCCCCTGTTGCCTTGGGTGTGTCGGGATCGGCGCCCCATTCGCTCCAGCTTCCGTCGTAAAGTGCGACGTCCCGCTTGCCGAGCAGATCCATCGCGAACAGCAGCACCGCGGCGGTGACGCCGCTGCCGCAGGTCGTGACCACCGGGCGATCGAAATCGACTCCGGCCTCCGCAAAGGCCGCGCGAATGCCGGCCTCGTCCTTGAAGGTGCCGTCTTCCTTCAGCACCATGTCGAAAGGCAGGTTCTTCGATCCCGGGATATGTCCCTCGGCCACGCCGGGCCGAAAATCGGGCAATTCGCCGCGGAATCGCGCCGCGCCGCGCGCATCGACGAGTTGTTCCTCGCCGCTTTCCAGATTGGTGAGGATATCCGCCTTGAAGCGCACATCGCCCGGCCCTGCGGAGGGAACGAACCGCCCGGCCTCGCCGCTATCGCTACCGCTTTCGAGCGGACGGCCTTCGGCGCGCCACTTGCCGAGCCCGCCATCGAGGATCGCGACCTGTTTCGCGCCATGCAGGCGGAAGATGAACCAGGCACGCGCGGATGTCTTCACATCACTGTCGTCATAGATGACGATCCGGTCCGCCTCGCTCACCCCCAATGCGGCCATGCGCGCGGCGAATTGCTCGGCGCTCGGCAGGGCCGAGGGCACCGGGCTGTCGGGATCCTTGAGCGTGGCGAGATCGAGATGGAGCGCGCCGGGAATATGCGCGGCGACGAATTCCGCCGCCGGATCGCGGCCCGCATCGGGCAGATGCGCCGAAGCGTCGATAATGGCGAGATCGGGGGCGCCGAGTTGCTCGGCGAGCCACCCTATCGAGACGAGCGAGTCCATGCCCCTTTCGGTAGCCCCTGGCACTCCGCGCGTAAACGGGCCGATCAGGCGAAGGCGCGCTGGGCGAGCTCGGAATAGACGCGCGGGCCGAGATCGAGCCGGATCGGCAGCAGCCCGGCATTGGCGCGGGGCGGCGGCAGGCCGACCAGGAAGGTGCGCAGGAGCGGCGCCATGCCGCTTGCTTCCACCCGGAACCGCGCGAGCGGCACCAGCAGCGCCGACTCGCCGCGCCGGATCGGCACGATATCGGCGCGCGGCAGGCGGAAATCGCCGGCGATGACGCGTCGCTCGCCCGCCTCCAGCCGGTTGAGCCGTTCGGCCACCGGTGCCCCGTCGGCCGGGCCCGAAAGCTGCTGCGCGCTGGATAGCGAGGCGTGGGCGCCGATCATGTCGGCCCTGATGACGACATCGGATAGCGGCGCATCGCTGCGATTGGCGAGGACGAGGCGGTAGGAGAGCGTGGCGTTCATCAGCGAAAGGCTCAGCCGCACCGGTTCGAGCGCGACATCGAGCGTCGGCGTGGCAGCGGCCGCGGGCGAGGCGGGCGAGGCGGGCGAGGCGGGCGATGCGGGCGAAGGGCTGGCCGGGCTGCGTGGTGCCGGTGAGGGCGGTTGCGGCTTCTCGATCGCCTGAGGCTCGGCTGTGTTGTCGCTCCTGCGCCGCCACCACCAGAAGCAGAGCCCGGCGAGCAGGGCAACGGCCAGCGCCAGCACTGCGACCAGCCAGCTCATTTCGGATTGGGGCGCGGCCTGGAATGCCGGTTCCGCCTCGGGCGGGGCAGGCGGTGGCGGAGTGGGGGCGGCTTCCGCTTGCCCCACTTCCGGAGAGGGTGCCGAACTGTCCGCCGGAATCGGCGCGGGTTCGGCTGAACGGGCGCTCGGCGTCGGCTTTGGTGCTGCGCGGGAAGTGGGCGTCGGCGTCGGCTCGGGCGGGAGAATCGTTTCCGGCACGATGATCGGCGCCGCCGCTGGCACTGTGGCGATCACGCTGGGCGTGGGGCTCGGCGTCGGCTCGGGCTCAACGGCGCGAGGGGGCGGGGCATCCTCTACCACCGGGCCCTGCGGCTGGGGCGTTGGCGTGGCATCGCCCGGCAGGCGGAAATCGCTCAGTGGTGCGGTCGCCGCCGATGCGGGCGCGGCAAGCGCGAGGGCGATAGTGCTGGCTATGACAGTGGCGCGCATAGGCATTGGCCGCTCCGACGCGTGCGCTGAACGCGCAGTGAATCCGTTCGCGCAATGCGCTCCCTTGTGCCGCGAGCGCGATCGCGGCATGGCCGTTACATGAGTGACCAACCTGCCAGCGGTATGCCGCGCCACCTCGGCCAGCAGAGCGCGCTACCCGATTCCCCGGAAGCGGCCGAACTCGATTATGTTCCCAATCCGCGCGCGGGCACGCTGTATTGCGTGCGCTTCGCCGCGCCGGAATTCACCTCGCTCTGCCCGGTGACCGGCCAGCCCGATTTCGCGCATCTGGTGATCGACTATGCACCGGGCGAGACGATCGTCGAATCCAAGAGCCTCAAGCTGTTCCTCGCATCCTTCCGCAATCATTGCGGCTTTCACGAGGATGTGACGGTCGGCATCGGCCAGCGGCTGTTCTCGGAAATGGCCCCGCGCTGGCTGCGCATCGGCGGATATTGGTATCCGCGCGGTGGCATCCCGATCGACGTGTTCTGGCAAAGCGGCGCGCCGCCGGAGGGGCTGTGGCTGCCCGACCAGGGAGTCGCTCCCTATCGCGGCCGGGGCTGAGCGCGATGAAGACGCAGGTCTGCATCATCGGCGCCGGGCCGGCCGGCCTGCTGCTCGGCCACCTGCTCCGCGCCGAGGGGATCCACTGCGTCTTACTCGAACGGCGGACGCCGGAATATGTGCTCGGCCGCATTCGTGCGGGCGTGCTCGAACAGATCACCGTCTCGCTGATGGCGCGGCTCGGCCTCGATGCGCGGCTGAAGGCCGAGGGGCTGCCGCATGACGGCTTCAACCTTGCCGATGGCGAAAGGCTGATCCGCATCGATATCGCCGAGCTGACCGGCGGCAAGCATGTCGTCGTCTATGGCCAGACCGAGCTGACCCGCGACCTGATGGATGCGCGCGAGGAGCGCGGGCTCGAAGTGATCTACGAAGCCGAAAATGTCGCGCTGCACGATGTGGAGGGCGATGCGCCCTTCGTCACTTTCACGAAAGACGGCGCCGAACAGCGGGTGGATGCGCGCTTCATCGCCGGTTGCGACGGCTTCCACGGGCCGAGCCGCAAGGCGATTCCCGCTTCGGTCGGCATGGAATATGAGCGCGAATATCCGTTCGGCTGGCTCGGCATCCTGGCCGATGTGCCGCCCTGCAATCATGAGCTGATCTACGCCAATCACCGGCGCGGCTTCGCGCTCGCCTCGATGCGGAGCGAAACCCGCAGCCGCTATTACATCGATGTGCCGCTAACCGAGAAGCTTGAGGACTGGCCCGACGAACGCATCTGGGACGAGCTGGCGATCCGCCTCGGCCCCGAAGCCGGCTCGCATATCACGCGCGGGCCCTCTTTCGAGAAATCCATCGCTCCGTTGCGCAGCTATGTCTTCGCGCCCATGCGGCATGGCAGCCTGCTGCTATGCGGCGACGCCGCCCATATCGTGCCGCCGACCGGGGCCAAGGGCCTGAACCTTGCGGCAAGCGACGTGCATTACGCGTCGGAGGCGTTGGTCGGCTTCTTCCGGGCGCAGGATGCGGGTGGGATTGCCGCCTATTCGGACAAGGCGCTTGCCCGCGTGTGGAAGTCAGAGCGGTTTAGCTGGTCGCTGACCAAGCTGATGCATCGCTTCCCGGAAGACGGACCGTTCGAACGCGCGATGCAGGTGGCCGAGCTGGACTATATCGCCTCCAGCCGCGCCGCGCAGACGAGCATTGCGGAGAACTATGTCGGCCTGCCGGTGTAAATCGGGGCAGGGGTGAAAGGGGCGCGGCGCGATCAGGCGCGCCCCTTCCTTTCCGTCAGAAGTTCCAGTTGAGCGTTATCCGGCCCTCGGCGTGGGTGCCGTTCTCGTCGACCTGGCCGCTGCTGCGGCCGCTCAGCGACCAGCCGCCGCCCAGCATCGTGCCGCCTTCGAGCGATACGAGCAGGCCGGCGGCATCGTCGCCCGGTCCGTAAGTCCTGAAACTCGATGAGGGGGATCCGGCGAAGGCCAGGTCCGTCCCTGCAGTCTTGCTGTTGCCGCCGACATATTGTGCGGAGGCTTCTACCAGCGCGGTCTGGCTTTCCCAGCGGGCGAACAAGCCGCCGCCGAAGCGCGTCAGGTTATGGTCCGATCCGCCGGACGAAAGCGACAGGCTGTTCGCGCCGGTTTCGGAGAAACCATCAAGGCTTGTCTTTGCATGGTCGAGCGATGCGACCGGTCCGACGATCACATTTCCGCCCGCGGCAAAGCCGTAACGCGCCTCGACGCTGGCGGAATAGATGTCCTGATCGACTTCGGATGTTGCCGTGCGGTTCAGCGTGTTGACCGCGATAGCCCGGCGCACATCGTTGCTCAGTTTCGCATAATCAGCGGCGACGGTTACGCTCGGGCCGATGCCGTTGGTCCCGTAGCGCGCATAGCCGCCAATGTGCCAGCCATCGCGTTCGGCGCTGCTGGCGACATCGCGCACGGAGAGATCCCCGTCGATATAGCCGCCGCCCAGGCCGACCGCCCAGGCATTGCCGGTTCCGCGATAGTCGATGCCGACATCGAGCTTGGTATTCTGGGCGGAAATGGCCGAACCGTTGCTGTCGCCGTCGACCGTGGTCTTGCGGGCGCCGCCGCCCAGCCACATGCCGATCCCGTCCGCCAGCGGCTGCCTTGCGCGGGCTGCCATTGCGCGGGTCAGCCCCATGCCCTGCCGCACGCCGTCTGTCTGCAGCGAGGAGTAGATCTCGCCCGAGGCGGTGTTGAAAGCGGCGAGGGCCTGCGGCGTCGTGCTGAAGAGCACCTGCATATAGACCGCGTAGGTGTCCGTTCCCTTGGTCTGGTCGAAGCCGTCCAGCACGGTGGAGGTCGCCAGCTCGTTCACCGTTGTTGCCACGGTCGGGAAGAGCGGGGCGGGGGTCGGTGTCGGAGTGGGCGTTGGGGTGGGTGTGGGAGTGGGGGTTGGCGTAGGGGTGGGCGTCGGTGTCGGTGTCGGTGTCGGGGTAGTGCCGCCAGTCGGAGTCAGCGTCAGCCCCAGATCGTTGCCGTCCCCGGCGCTGTAGTCGACAGAGGGCGTGAGGAAGGCGAACTGGCTGGTCACTTCGGCGAAAGTGCCGATGATGGCATCGCTGCCGTCATTGTCGATCAGCGCGTAATGGAACGGGTCGTCACCGTCGAAATCGCCGGAGACCTCGTTCACCGCCAGGATCGCGCCGCCCAGCGAAACGGTCCCGGTGACGGCGACCTTGTCCGAATTGCCCTGATCGTCCACCTCGGCCGCGAAGATCGCGCCCGGCTCCAGCGTCAGGTCGCCGGCGAAGGACAGTGTGCCGATCGAATTGCCGGGAGCCAGGATCGCTCCGCTGCGGAAGCTTGCCGTTCCGACCGTTCCGCTGCCGCCCAGCTTTGCCCCGGAAAGCACGATGGCTTCGGCGCCCGGAAGGTTGGAATTGACGATCAGCGCGCCGCTTTCGATCGTTGCGGCGGGCAGGGCGAAGCCGGTTGGCACGTCGTCGCCGGCAATGATCCATGTGCCATCGCCGCGCTTGCGCAGATCCTCGAAACCGGTGGCACGCGCGGTGTTTCCGTTCAGCAGGTCCAGCGTGCCGGTGGTGCCCGCCGCGCCGTCGAGAGCGAATGTGTCGGTTCCGGCGCCGCCCTTGATGACGCCGGTGACGGAATAGGTCGGCAGCAGCACGACCGTGTCGTCCGCCGCGCCAAGTTGGACGATGGTGTCGTCCGCATTCCGTCCGTCGATCGTGCCGGCAATGGTCAGCGTGGTCGCATAGCTCATATCGGCGGCCGAGAGGTCGTCGATCAGGATCGCCGGGCCGCCGGAAGAGCTGAGATGCGAACCTTCGGCAAGCGTGATGCTTGCCGCGCTGGCACCGCTGGCCGTGCGGCTATCGGTATCGAGCACGATGGCGTTGCTGAAGGCGCCGCTCGCTGCAACCGAGGCATCCGGACCCAGGTCGATCGCCACGTCCACCCCGTCGCCGAGATGGCCGAGAATGGCGGCCGCGCCGCTGCCATTGGCCGAGACCGAGCCGGTCACGGCGATGTCGACGGTCGGATTGGTTCCGCTGCCCGGCGCGGCCGGGGTGGCATTGCCGAAATACTCGGTTCCGCCATAGGTGACGAGCAGGCCGCGCGAACCATCGCCGGTGGCGGCGATCGTGCCTCCCACGGAGATGTCGCCGCCGATCGCTTCGTTCACATAGGCCGCCGAGATGCCGACCGCGTTGAAGCCGGATGCGGTGATCGTACCGTCCATCGCGATCGCGCCGGCATTGCCGCTGCCGCCGCTGTAACGTGCGTCGATCGCAGCGGTTTCGCCTTCGCTGCCCGTCAGGCTGCCGGTGCCGGTCACATTGATGGTGATACCGGTGCCGATCGCCTGGATGCCGGCGCCGCCAGTGCCGCTGCCATAAGCGATTTCGCCGCCGTGGACGACCGTGCCCGAAATGAGGCTGATGCCGAAGGGAGAGTCGATCCGGCTGCCGGCCTCGGTGGTGATCGAGGCATTCTCGCCCAGGGCGATGCCGGACGTGCTGCCACTGACGACCGCATTCGATTTAAGCAGGATGGTGGTGCCGGTTTCCGCGCCCGTGCCGATGGCGGCCAGATCCAGCGCGTTCCCTGTGATCGTGCCGGCGCAGATCGAGCTGGTATCCGAAGCGATAGCGGGATCGCAGGTGTTGCTCGGGGTCGGAGTTGGTGTGGGCGTCGGCGTGGCGTTGTTCGGCGTCAGTGTGAGGCCGATATCATTGCCGTCACCGGCAGTGTAGCTGACCGAGGGTGTGAGGAAGGCATAATCGCTCGAAATGCTGCCGAAAATCCCCTGGACCGCATCGCTGCCATCATTATCGAGGATCAGGTAATTGAATGGGTCGCTGCCCGAGAAGCTGCCGTGCTCATGGATATCAAGCAGGGTATTGGTCAGCGTCACTTTGCCGTTGACGACCAGCAGGTCGCTTTTGCCCGCGTCATCGACGTCGATTTCCAGCCAGCCGCCATCGGCATAATAGAGGTCGCCATTTATGGTTAGCGTTCCGAACGGATCACTCGACGTCGCGTCACCCGGCAGGATGACGCCATAGGCGCTAAGCGTCGTCGGACCGACCGAGCCCGTTCCGCTCAGATAGCCGAAGATACCGAAATTCATGGCCGACAGATCGCCCAGAACATTCACCCTGCCTTCGTCCAGGTCGAAGTTCTGACCGTAGGCGCTGGGGATGCCCGCTTCCGCGGTGCCGGTAACGGTCCAGGTCGTGTCACCGAGAAACGCATAGATCGTTTCGAAGCCAGTGAACGCGTCGTCGGCCTCAAGGCTTCCGTCGAAGTCGACCTGGCTGATGTCGAAGCTGGCATGATCCATGCCACTGTCCGAGGAGCCGAGAACGAGTATATCGTTGCCCGCCCCGCCATCGGCCATGCCGGCAATCGAATAGCCCGGCAGCAGCGTCATCTTGTCATCGGTCGCGCCGAGCTGGATGGCTGTGCCGCCGGCAACGCCGGTCGAGACCGAACCGCCAACGGTCAGATCGAGCGCATAGCCCGTATTGGCATTGCCGCCATCATCGACGAAGATCGCAGGGGCGAGCGCCGAAGAGACGCTCGTACCGCCGACCAGCGTGACTTTCGCGGCGGTCGGCGTGGAATCGACGAAAATGCTGAAATTGTCATCATCGGGATCGGCACTCCTGTAGGTTTCCGAACGCTGGTCGAACCGGATCGCATTGGCATCGGTGCCGGTCACCGCGATCGAGCCACCCTGGGCGAGAGAGATCACGCTGTGGTTATTGTCGGCTTCGGCATCGATTTCGATGCCATGCGCCTCTAGGCCGCCGGTCTCGATCGAACCGGTCAGATTGATGGTGTAGATATCTGACGCAAGAGCACCAAAATCAGTGTAATCCTTGTTGGCGTAGGCCTCGATCCAGCCGAAGATGCCGTTGGAATAGTCGCCTGTGGTGGTGATCGAACCGCCGACATCGATATTGCTCACCGCGCGCGTATAGGTGCCGGTGTAGAAGTTCAGGCCAAGCGCGCCGTCGCCGGTGGTCGCAATGCTGCCGTCGATCGTGACGTTGTTGGGTTCGCCAACCACGCCCCTGATCAGCAAGAAGTCCATGCCGTCCGCAACATTGGCGCTGGTCTGGATGCTGCCGGTCGAAGTGAGAGTAACGTTGCGCGTGGCATACGGATCGTCACTACCCTGCGAGTCACCGGAGAAAGCCGGCTGGCTTGTTTCATTGACGAGGTCGCCGGCAAGAGTGACGTCCCAGCCGGGGCCCGAGAGCAAGATACCTTCCTTGACCAGGCTGCCCGCCTTGGCGTCGACAGTGGTGTAAGGGCCCATTTCGATGGCGGATGCGGTGCCATATTCGTCCGGATCGTCCGCGCCCGGCGAGAGCACCGCGCCCGGTTCGATGATGAGCGTAGCGTCGCGCACCCGCACGGCATCCAGATAGGGGCCGGTTATCGGCTCGTTATAGGCCCCGGTAACCGTGCCCGAGCAATGGATAACGGCATTGTTCACGAAGCCGGGTGAGCATCCGTTGGTTACGCTCGGATCGGCGGTCGGGATCACCGAGAAGTTCAGCGCCAGATCGTTGCCGTCGCCGCCGGTGTAATCCGCGGTGATATTGAGGAACGGCAGGTCTTCATCGAGAAAATCGAAGCTGCCGTTGATCGGATCGGTTCCGTCATTGTCGATTATGATAGTGCTGAACGGATCGGCGCTGCTGGCCAGCCCGCCGACCGCACCGACCTGCAGCGTATTGTTGAAATCATCGGAAAAACTGACCGTGCCGGTGACGATCACCTGGTCCCGCTCGGTCGCTGAAGCGACATCGACATAGAATCTGGAATAGCTGGAAACATCCGCGCCGAAGGTCAGATTGCCGGTGTGGATCGTGCCGATGGCGCCGTCGGTCAGCCCGGGCGAGAGTTCCTGGACGATGATATCGCCGACGGTGCCATTGCCGCCGAGGAAGTTGGCCTCGATCCTGAAGTCGCTGGTCAGCGTGGCGTCATCGAGGATGGTCGGGGCGTCCAGCGAGATGTGGCCGGGGAAATTCGTCGTTCCGCTTAGGACGACGCGGTTGTCGCCGAGGGTATTGAAATTTTCAAAGCCGTTATATTGCGTGCCGAACAGGTCGAGATCGAAGAGGTAGTCGCCACTTGCATAAGTGGAGTCGGCGTTCAGCCTGAACCTGTCGCCCGTGCCCGGCGCATTGACGGTGCCGGTGACGCTGCTGCCCTGAAACAGGTCAACGAAGGTGTAGCCTTCGCCGGAATTGATCGCCGCGCCGCCGCCGCCTTCGATCGTACCCAGGATATAGTAATAGCTCGCCGCGCCACCGGTCACGGCGCTGCCGCCATTGATGACATAGGAGACATCATTTCCGTCGGGATCCGTCATCTGGATGGCGGTTCCGTTCTCCGAACGGACCGTCGCGTCCGGCATGACGGTGATGTAGCCGCCATAGCCACGCATGGCGGGGCCGTTCACGCTGCTGACCGTCGCATCGGAATCGACGATGACATCGATGCCGAGGCCGCCGATCGCCGCGGAGTTGGCGCCCGTGGCTGTGATGTCGCCTGTTGTGGTGAAGACCGAGCTGCCGTCGTCCTTGTCGATGTCGATCTGCACCACGCTGGAATCCGCGCCGCTGGTGCTCAGATTGCCGCTATTGCTGATAGTGATCAGGTCGCCGGTGGCATAGATCGCATGGCCGCTGCCGACCGCGATGTCGCCGGAATTGACGATGTCGATCGTGCCGACGCCATCGTCATCGTCGCCAACGCCTTCGAGGTTGACGGAGATGCCGGCGGAATTGGTGTAGGTCGAAGCGGTCAGATCGAGATCGCCGCTATTGTCGACACTCGCCGAAGCCGTGTCGTCGCTCGTGGCGAACAGGCTCATGCCGAAAGATAGCGCCGTACCGAGCGTGAAGTCGCCGCTATTGGTGACATCGAACACATAATTGCCGGCGGCCGGCGCTCCGGCCGTGACCACCGAAATGCCGCGTGAGAGGGCATCGATGCCGCTGGTGGCAATGGCCGCTTCGTTGTCGATCGTCACCGTGCCGCCGGTCGCGCGCTGCAGCGCGTAAAGCCCCGCTTCGCCATCGGTGTTGGTCATGGTGATCGTGCCGGAGGCGGTGTTGTTGATCGAAAGATCGACGCCGCTGCCCGAAGATTGCGCGAGAATGCCATAATCGCCGACGCCGTCGGTCGAGATCGCGCCGCTATTGGTGATCGAAACGCTGGTATCGACCTCGTCATCGGCATTGAGATCGCCATGGGCGAACCCGACGATGCCATGCGTGTAGCCGCCCGAAGCGTTGATCGTGCCGCTATTGTCGATCGTCGTTGTGCTGCCGGTTCCCAGCGCGTTGGTGGCGATGCCGGCGGCGATTCCGTTGAAATCGCTGTCGAAGGCGCCGGGATCGGTCATTACGGTGATGGCGCCGGTATTGGCGATGTCGATGATGCTGGCGCCGCCGCCTGCGCCATTGTCGCTCGCGCCGATGCCGGCCATCATCACGTCGCGTTCGCCCGCGCCGCTGACATTGATCGCCAGCGAGCCGCTATTGGACATCGCAATCGTGCCATCGGCGCCGTCGAGCAGGTAGCTCAGCAGGGCGACCGTGATCTGCTTGTAGCTGCTGGCGGAGACTGACCCGCTATTGGTCAGCATGACCGATCCGCCGGTGCCGGCGGCATCCGCTTCTATGCCGACCCCGGGGCCAGAACCGCCCGCCGACCAGATCGTGGCGCCGTTCGTCACTGTAAGACTGTGGCCGCCACCGGCCAGCGCGACCACGCCTTGCGCTGCGCCGGGGATGGACAGGTCGTCATAGACATCGATGAACACGTCGTCGGCGATGTTCAGGGTGAGATCGCCGTCGGAACGGACGAAAGCGACACCGTAATAGCCGGCAGGCTCGATCGCGCCGGTAATGTTCTGGATATCGAGCGAGAAGACCGGCGCATGGCCCAGATCCTGATGATTAATCACGCCGTCCGACAGATCGCCTTCGCAGGTCGCCGCCTCGTCCACGATCGGACATTCGCTTGATCCGACCACGACCTGCTGCGCGGCTGCGGGGCCGGCAAGCAGGGCGGCGCCCATCGCGGCGATGGATACGCCGGCAAAGATATGCGGCCTGGAAATGCTCGATTTCATCCTGAACCCCCCTGATTGGCAAAGCGCCAGTGATCGCGGGACAGGCGTGTCCCTCAGCTTCTCAGGCGGATTCGAAGGGGCTTCGGGATCAGTTTTTTGTCGCTCCGGCTTGACCGGATGGAAGAAAACATCCTCTTCTTGCAGCAACGGCGACATGATCGTTCGTTCGCCGAAAAATTAGTGATCCGCTTTCTGCGCCTTTCTCGCCTATCGATATGCGGGCCTGTGCGCATCGCGACCGGTTGGGGCCTGAGTTGCAGGGGGGACGTATGCGGGACCAGAGTGAACCTACCGGGCGAGATGCGCCGCTGGACCTAGCGGCGCTCGCCTTGCAATGGCAGGTGGGAAGCCGTCGCGCGGGAGACGAGTTGTTCTCCGCGCTCGATCGCGAATTGCGGGTCATCGCCGCGGCCCGCCTGAGAAACGAGCGCAACTGTTCGCTGTCGACCGGGGATCTGGTGAACGAGGCGGTGCTCAAGCTATCCCGCCTCAACACGATGGAACTCCAGGGGCGGGCGCATATCCTGGCCCTGGCCTCCCGCCTGATGCGGCAAGTCCTCATCGATGCCGCACGCAAGCGCAAGACGGAGAAGCGGGGCGACACGCCGGTCACACTCTGCACCAATATCGCCCAGTGGGAGATGCCGGTGGACATCGTGGCGCTCGATCTGGTGCTCACCGAACTGGCCGAAACCGATCCCGAACGCGCCCGGATCGTGGAGATGCGTTTCTTCGGCGGCATGAGTTCGGCGGATATCGCGCATGTGCTGGGCATTTCGGAGCCGACCGTAAAGCGCCGCTGGGCGGCGACGCGTGCCTGGCTTCACAATCGGCTGAGGCAGTGATTTGACGGGCAAGGTCGAAGCCGTCGAAGTTGCCGCCATGCTCGTTTACGAGCAGGCGCTCGAACTGCCTTCTCTCGAACGGGAAGCCTATATCGCCGGCCGGCAGGACGTTGAGGAGGCGGTGATCCACCGCGCCCTGGAACTTCTGCGTTCCGATCCCGATGCCCTGTCCGACCTGCGGACCGGCGCGGCGGGCGCGATGCTCCATGACGACGATGACAGCGCCCCCGACATCCACGGATACCGGATGATCCGGCAGCTGGGGCGGGGCGGCATGGGCGCCGTCTGGCTGGCGGAGCGCGCCACCGGCGATTTCGATCACCGGGTCGCGATCAAGATCATCAAGCCGGGCGTCCTGTCCGACCAGTTGGTCGAGCGGTTCCTGCGCGAGCGTCAGATATTGGCCCAGCTCAACCACCCGAATATCGCACGCCTCTATGATGGCGGGGAAACCCGCGACGGGCAGCCTTATATCGTCATGGAATATGTCGAGGGCCGCACGCTGCGCGAATGGCTGGAGCAGGACGACCCGCCGCTCGCTGCCCGCCTCGCCATGTTCCGGCAAATCGCCGCAGCGGTGGAATTCGCGCACCAGAACCTGATCATCCACCGGGACCTGACGCCGAACAATGTGCTGGTGAACCGGGAAGGGCAGGCCAAGCTGATCGATTTCGGCATTGCCCGCCCGCAAGTGGACGACGCCGATGCGGCGGCAGGGTCGACCTTTTCCGGGCTCAGCCTGACGCCGGGTTATGCGGCGCCCGAACGCTCGAAAGGGCTCGCATCGAACACGCTGTCCGACATCTATTCGCTGGGCAAGATCCTGGCGCTGATGACGGCGCCATATGATAGCGCGGAACTGGCCGCCATTGCCGCCAGGGGCGCTGCCGTGGAAGCCGGGCAACGCTATCAGAGCGCGGGCGAGATGATCGAGGATATCGACCGCTATCGCGGAAAATTCCCGGTCGGGGCCTATTCCGATGCCCGGTATTACCGGCTTCGCAAGTTCATCCAGCGTGAGAAGGGGCTGGTCGTTTCCGGGGCGGCGCTGCTGCTGGTGCTGGCCGGCGGCCTGGGCGGAACAAGCTGGGCCTATCAGCGATCCGAGGCTGCCCGCCGGGAAGCGGATGAGCGCTTCTCAGAGCTGCGCGATCTGGCCAACTTCCAGATCTTCGACCTTTACGACCAGCTCAACCACGTCGTCGGCAACACGGCTGCGCGCGTGGCGCTGACGGATAAGGCACAAGCCTATCTGGTCACGCTGGCGGAGAGCCGCACGGCCGACCGCGACCTGCAGTTCGAAACGGCCAGCGGCTTCGTCAGGCTGGCGCTGATCCAGGGCGTTGCAGCCTATCCCAATTTCGGCGAGCCCGAACTGGCGACGCAGAACCTCGAACGAGCGGAGGCGACGTTCCGCGAATTGTCGGCTGCCGGCATGGCGAAGGCCGATACGGGATTGGCCCGCGCGCTCGGCTATCATGCGCTGATCCTGGCCCATGCGGACAGCAAGCCCAAGGAATCGCGCGAGGCCATCAGGCAGGCGGAGGCCTTCCTTGCCCGTGTGCCGAAGGATGCACGCGATTGGGACTGGATGGAGGCCCGCCGGGTCGATCGGCTGGCGGCGCTCGAATGGGCCGACCTCGAAGTCGATAGCGAGATGATCACCAAATATGCCGACCTGGTGGAGAAGGAGATCGGCGATTGGCCGGAAGAGCGCCAGCGCGGCTATGAAGGCCGTTTCGATCGCGCGCTGGCGGAAAACTTCCGCGCGACGGTGCTCTACAATACCGGCGATATGGGCGAGACGCGCAAGGCCGTGCAGCGTTATCTCGCGGTGGACCGTATGTACGATACGCTCGAGCGCGATTTTCCCAACGATCCGCTGGTCCTCTATCGTCGCGCATGGAACGCCTATTACGGCTACGCCGCCGCCGCGACTGTCGAGGATGACGTGCAGGCAGATGCGTTGCTGCAGCAGGCGCGGCGATCAGTGGAGCATCTGCAGACGATTGAGGAAAACGACAATTCGCTGAACACCTTCTCCAACCATCTGCGCGAGGCGCAGGCGGAATTCTTCTCCAATATCGGCCGTTTTCCCGAAGCGATCGCGTTGCAGGAAGGGATCATCGCGGATCGCGAGAAGGTGCTCGGCCCGGATCGCAAGGCCCGCAGCCTGAGCGAGCTGGCCTATGGCCGGGCCATTCTCGGCTCGATCTACCGCAAGGCCGGCAATCGGGCGCAGGCTTGCGGCAATTGGGAACAGGCCGAAGCTCTGATGACCGAGCTCAAGAGCAAGGACGAGCTTTCCGGCTATATCGAAGAAATGCACCCCGGCGTGACGGCCAATCTCAAGCGCTGCCATTCGGGTGTTCCGGTCACCGAAATGCGGCCACTTTCCGAAAGCTGAAAATTTTCTGATCCGGTTCGGCTGCGCGCCGCGCCCAGTTCTTTGTGAGGCTGGAAGGTGCGTTTGCCTTCCTCGCCAGATCGCGGGGGCTGACACCATGCTCAGGAACGCGCTGCGGATACAGCGTTGCCGGAACGGAAGCGAACGGTGAGCCTGCAGGCAGGCGATTTGCCGTGCGGCACGCGGTTCCGCACCGTCAACGGGCGGCACGGCGAAGTCGGCGAACTGCTCGGCAAGGGCGGGCAGGGTTCGGTCTATCGCGTCACGCTCGACGGGCTGCATTGCGCGCTCAAATGGTATCACGATCATTACATTGCCGTGGACGTCGGGCTGCGCACCCGGCTTGAGCGGGCGACGCGGCGCGGCGCGCCTACGGCCGATTTCCTCTGGCCGATGGACCTGGCGACCGTCGAGGGTGAGGAAAGCTTCGGCTACCTCATGCCGCTGCGTGCCGCCGAATTCCGGCCGATGAACGACCTGATCGCGCCGCCACCGCGGCGGATCGAGCTGACGCTCGGCCAGAGGCTGCGCCTGTGCAGCCGCATCTCGCGCGATTTCCTCGAACTGCATGCCGGGGGCTTCTGCTATCAGGACATCAATTTCGGGAACATCTTCCTCGATCCCGCCAGTGGGCGGGTGCTCATCTGCGACAATGACAACGTCAATATCGATGGCGCCGATGCGAGCATTTACGGGACGCGCAAGTTCATGGCGCCCGAGATCGTCCGCCGCGAAATGCTGCCCGACAGCCGCACGGACCTGTTCTCGATGGCGGTGCTGTTCTTCTACGTGCTGTTCGGCTGGCACCCGCTCGACGGCAGGCGCGAACATGCGATCGACATGCTCACGCTCGATGACGAGATGCGTCTTTACGGGCTGGAGCCGCGTTTCCTGTTCGATCCTACCGATGCTTCCAACGGCCCGGTGCCGGGCTTTCACGACTGGCAGGCGGCGCGTTGGCGGGCATTGACGCCGCTGCTGAGGCAGTTGTTCCTGCGCGCTTTCACCGTCGGCCTTTCAAATCGCGATGCCCGGGTGATGGAAAGCGAGTGGCAGGCCGCCTTCGCCGATGCGGCGGACGCGGATTTCGCGTGCTCGCGCTGCGGTTTCGAGCATGTCGCGGCCAATTGCGATGAAGCGCTCGGTCTGCCGGCCGATTGCCACGGCTGCGGAGAGCCACTGGAAGCGCCGGCTTTCCTCGATTGCGGGCGGGGGCTCGTTTCGCTCGTGCTCGGCCGCGAATTCGACGGGGGGCTCGCGCCGCTGGCCGGGACGGGAACGGTGAGCGCCCGGGTAGAGGAGCATCCCCGCAAGCCGGGGGTTCGTGGCTTGCGCAACCTTTCCGGCGGCGATTGGCATGTGCGTTCGCCCGAAGGCTCCGCCCTGCGCGTCCGCGAGGGGCAGGCTGTCCGCCTCCTGCCGGGAACGGTGATCACGCATGCCCGGGGCGCCGGCAAGGTGCGCGGCGTCGCGCAGCCGGTGACGGCATGAGCGGCCACGCCCTCCAGTGGAAGATCACCGGCGCCTGCGTGCGCGGCGCCGGCCATCTGCGGCGCGGCATGGAAAACCAGGACGCGCTGGCCTTCGCGGTGCCCGACGGCATCGGCGAGAGCCTGATCGCTGCCGTGTCCGACGGGCATGGCGCGCCGGTCCATTTCCGTGCTGCGGCCGGCTCCGCGCTGGCGGTGAAGGCCGCGTTGCAGATCCTGACCTGGAATGTCGACAGCGCGGATGGCGGCGATCTCGATGACGATCTCGCCGGCGATATCGTGACTCACTGGCTGCAACTCATTCACGAGGATGCCGCCGCCGCGCCGCTTTCCGCCGATGAGGTGGTGCTCACCGAAGGACGGCTTCCGCTGGCCTATGGCGCGACCTTGATTGCCCTGCGCGCGACCGGCGCGATCATCCAGATGCTGCAGATCGGCGATGGCGACCTGTTGGCGGGCTATCCGGATGGCCGCATCGAGCGGCCGCTGCGGGCTGACGAGGGATTGCAGGGGGAAGAGACCTTTTCGCTCTGCCTCGACGGCGCATCGCGGCATTTCCGCACGGCGACGCTGTGGCGCGAGGAGGGGCGGCCATGGCCGGACTTCCTGCTGTTGGCCACCGACGGCGTTTCCAAATCCTATAATGACGAGCCGGCCTTTCGCGAGGCCGTCGCGGAGATGCGTTCGCTCGCGCTGGAGGACTGGGACGGCCTGTGCGAGGCGCTTCCCGGCTGGCTCGAGGAACTGTCGGCCTATGGCAGCGGCGATGACAGCACGCTGTGCCTCGCCCTGCGCGCCAACGCCCACCAGGATTTCGCATCAACCACGGGAGCCATGCCATGAATGCGCCCAAGAAACCGCTGATGCCCGCGGTCCCCCGCGATCACGACGATGCCAGTTTTTCGGAACTGGTTCCGTTCAAATCGACCAAGATCAACATCAAGAAAAGCCCGCTGATCATCTTCGGCATAGCGACGGCGCTTATCGTACCGTTCCTGTTCGGCGCGATGACCACGATCCTCGGATCGCAGGACGTCGCCGCGCGCGAGGGCATCTTCCGCCTGCAGGCGATCGCGGCGGTCTTCTATATCCTGCTAATCACGCTGACGGCGGTGTTCGTCTATTCGCGCAGCTCGCGGCCCTTCTGGCAATATGGGCTGGTCTTCCTCGCCGTCGCGGTGATGACGGCGACGCCGCCCGTCTTCAACCTGCTGGTGTTCCCTTTTCGCGGCATCATCCCCGGTATCGTCGATATGGGGCTCAGCCAGACCAGCGTGATCCAGGCCTTCATCGGCATGTTCTTCATCGCCGGGCTGGCCGAGGAATGGCTCAAGGCCATTCCGGCATTGGTGGCGGCCTGGATCGCCTATCGCAGCAAGAGCGGCGAGATGTCCGGGCAGTCCGCGCGCTTTGGGCTGACCGGGCCGCTGGACGGCGTCGTGATGGGGATGTTCGCGGGCGCCGGCTTCATCTTTGCCGAAACCGCCTTCGAATATGTGCCGCGCACCTATGTCGAGATCGCTAACCAGACCGGTAGCCAGGATGTCGGCTTCATGGCCGGCCTTTCGCTGCTCCTGCCGCGCGTCTTCGGCGGAATCACCGGCCATATGGGCTACAGTTCGATCTTCGGCTATTTCATCGGCCTCGCGGTTATTCGCCCGCGCCGATGGAAGAAATTGCTGGCGATCGGCTGGCTCGGCGCCGCGCTGGTGCACGCGATCTGGAACAGCTTCGGCTCCTTCTACGGCATCCTGCAATATCCGATCTCGATCGCGGTGGTCGTGTTCGCGATCGCCGCCCTGCTCAAGGGCCGGCAGATCGACGCGGCGCGCGGAACAGGGGCGGCTGATACGAGCGGTTCGATTATCGTCGAGCGGCCTGCCGCACCGCAGGCGCCCATAGCCGCTCCGCCGCCCCTGCGCCCGGTAGCCGCAAGTCCCGCTCCGGCCCCGGCGGCCCCGACGAACACGGCGAGTGCGGAGCGTCCGGTCGTGCTGCAAATTGCCGGCATCGTCCTGCCCCTGCGCGCGGGAGAGATCGTGGACCTCGGCAGCGAGCCGGCGCTCGGCGGACGCGGAGCGGGGGTGCATGGAACGGTCGTGCCGCATCCGACCCGGCCCAATGTCCTCGGCCTGCGCAATAGCGGCAAGGGCAACTGGACGGCGCGGCTGCGCGACGGCAGCCGGCAGATGATCGAGGCCGGGCACAATGTCCGCCTCGCGCCCGGCGTCAGTATAGATTTCGGCGACGGGCTGGTCGGCGCGGTCGAGGCGGCGGGCTGAACCGTGGCGGCGCCTCTCGCCCCCGGAATGGATGGAGTCGCCCGGCGGCAGCTCCAGGTCCTGCTGTTGCTCGATTGCTCGGGCTCGATGCAGGGCGACCGGATCGCCTCGCTCAATTATTCGATCCGCACCGCGCTGCCGGCCTTGCGTAAGGCGGCCGAGGAAAATCCCGAGATCGACGTGCGTCTGCGCGCGCTGTGTTTTTCCACCGGCACGCGCTGGCATATCGAACAGCCGACGGCGATGCACGATCTGCAATGGAGCGATATCGCCGCCGGAGGCGAGAGCGATCTGGGTGCCGCGCTCACTCTGCTCGCCACCGTTCTCGAGGATGGGGCGGGCCCTGGGCGCCAGCTGCCGCCCGTGATTGTGCTGGCCAGCGACGGGATGGCGACCGACGATTATCGGGCCGGCCTGCGCCGCTTCCTGGCCGTTCCGGCGGCCAAGTCCGCCGTTCGCCTGGGCATAGCGATCGGCAGCGATGCCGATCGCAAGCTGATTGCCGAATTCATCGCCGATCCGCGGATGTCGCCGCTGCAGGCGAGCAATGCCTCGCAACTGGTCGAGCATATCCGCTGGGCCACCACCGCGCCGGTCAAGGTGAGCTCCTCGCCGAGCACCGGGCCGGACCCGCTTACCGCGCTGATGCAGAGCGCGGACCTGACCGAGACCGCCGATAGCAACATCGTCTGGTGACCAGAGGGAGTACGCACGATGTCGATAGAAGATCGCCTCTACGCCATTGCCGACCAGTGCAGGAGCCAGGAAGGCGATGCGTTCCTGCTGTCTGGCGATCGGCTCGTATCGCGGCTGAGCACGCAGGCTCCCGATCTCTTTACCGAGATCAAGGCATTGTCGATTGCCTTGTCGGAGGGCGTTTCCGGGCAGGATAACGAGGCTGCATCGGGTCTTGCCGCCCGGGCAGGCGTTTCGCTGGGCGCGGCCAAGGCAGCCCTGGCGGTCTTGGGTCGGATCGGGGCGGTCAACGCCTCTGCCGCTCCGGCCGGGGGTGACGGCTGGGCCGGGGACTCGCTCGCCGTTGGTGTCGCCCCGCTTGCTGCGGCTCCGGCACCGCCGTCTGTCGCGCCGTCTCCGCAACCCGCCGGCGAGGCCGCGGCCTCCGCCTCGTCGCCGCAACAGCTCTTGCAGAACAAATGGGTGCTTGGCGTGGTAATTGCTGTGATCGCGGCGATGGGGCTCCAATCCATGGGCGATACGGGCGATACCGGCCAGGCGCCGCAAGGACAGCCGCAGGGGCAACCGCAGGGCCAGCCCTTCCAGGGGCAGCCGCAGCAGCCGGCGGGGCCGCAAGGGCCCGGACCGAACCAGCCGCAACCGCAACAGCAGCCTCAGCCGCAACCACAGCCCCAGCAGCCTGCCGGTCCGCAAGGGCCGCCAATGGCAAGCTCTCAGCAGCCGGTTACGCTGCAGCCGCCGAACGGCCAGGTTCCGACGATCGACCGCCAGGCGGGGCCGAACAACACCACCATGCTCGGCTTTGCGATGATGACGCAGACGGGGCCTGCCCCGACGGTGATCGTGTTGCCGGCAGGTGGCTGGGATGCCGGGGCGGGCATGGTCGGCGTCTGGCCGGCCGGCACCACCGATCTCAACACCCAGCCGTCCTCGCTGGGAATGGGGGCCTTCCAATATACCAGCAATAATGGCCGATCGATCCGTTACACGGTCCCTCAATGGCAGGCCGACGGTATCGGGCTTGGTCCGATCTGCATCGGCTTCGAAAGCCGCGGGCAGGGCGATGTCCAACTGAGCGGCTCGCGGGTTTGCGTCCTCGACGGGCAATGCCAGCAGGTCGCCGGCTGCGGAAACGTTCCGTAAGATGAGCGAGGCCAGGCCATATGACGTGCTGGCGGCGGCGATGGCCGAACTTCACGGGAGGTTCGGGCTGGCGCTGTTCGACGACCGCAGGCGGCTGGTCGCCTTCCTGTCGGACAAGGCGCCCGAAGCGCGCAGCGAGATCCGCACGATCGGGACGGTCGCGGAAGAGCGCGTCCACCATGCGCTTGCCGGGGCGGACCGCTCGCTGATCGCTATCGAGATGGACCGGCTGATTGAGCGCATCGAGGCGGAAACCGGCATGCGGCGCAATGTCGTGCGCAACGCCGTGCGAGCGATGGCGCATGGGCTCGGGCTTGGGCCGCCGCCTTCGGTTTATGAGGATTCGGCTGGAGCCTCGCCCCCACCGCCGTCCGAGCCTCCAGCGGCGCCGGGCGGATGGGCCGGGCTAAGCGAGGCGGTGGCGCCCCATGCCGCGCCAGGTCCCCTTCCGCAGCCGCTCCTCTCGCAATCGCCGCCTGCGGTTCCGCATAAGGGCGCGGGCGGGATGGGCGAGAAGATTAAATGGATGGCGGCGGGGATTGGCGGCTTGTTCGTCCTCCTCGTGGCGCTTGCGCTCGCCTTTCCCGAGCCGGACGAGACTGCCGTGCCCGCCGGCGCCGGCTATGCCGATGAACTCACCGGTTTTGGCGTGGCAGCGCAAAGCACGCTGCAGGCCAATGTCGGCTCTCCCACGCCGCTGGACATTCCCGGCGGAATGCGGATCACGACCGACCAGCTCGCCGCCATGACGGGCGATAGCGGTCCGGTCCTGATCGACGTGCTGGCCGATCCGCATCCCCAGACGCTGCCCGGAAGCCATTACGATCCGAATGGCGGCAGTCCGGGCACATTCGACGATGCGAACCAGCGCCCGTTCGAAGCGCGGCTGAACGCGCTGACCGATGGCCGCAAGGATGCCGGAATCGCATTCTTCTGCGCGGGCGTCAGCTGCTGGGAATCCTACAATGCGGCGCTGCGCGCGATCCATGCCGGATATGCCGAAGTCTATTGGTATCGCGGCGGCCTGGCCTCCTGGTCCGCCGCCGACCGCGAAATGATTCCCACACCCCAACCCGTATCGGGCCCGTGACAGGAAGGATAGCCAGATGGAAAACAAGGACTGGAAGGAATGGATCAGCCAGAACAAGGTGGCGCTGGCGATCGGTGTCGCGGTCGTGCTCGTCGTCTCCGCGATGACCAGCGGCGAGGAGGCCCAGCAGCAGGGCCAGCCTTATCAGGGTGGGCAACCGATGGGCGACTATCCGGATCAACCGATGCCCTATGCCGATGGCGGTGGTGACGGCGAATTCGACATGGACGAATGGCGCCGCGAGCAACGCCGCGACGACCGCCGCCAGCAGGAGGAAATCGACGTCATCCGCGAAGTCGAACGCTGTTACGACCCGGAGACGGGAGAGGTGATCGAGGTGCCGATCTCGGTGGGCTGCAGCTGACGCGGCGGTTTCTGCTCTAGACTGAAGCGCTGGATATCCCCGCGCGCCGAAGCCGTCTGCGAGAGCGAGACGGCGCCGCAATGTGGAGCAGCAGCATGGCAAATGCCGGAGCGCCGGATGAGGCGCTTCATGCCGTTATCCCGTCGAATCCGGGAGAACGATAGGTCACGCTTCCGATTTGTCATGCGCGCTAGCCCAAGCTAGCCCGACGACGATTACGGATGGGGCGAACCTCCAGTGCGAAAATGGGCAAGCGGTCGGTCGAAGGACCTGCAATGCTTGCGTGGCAAAAAGGGACGTCCCCGATGAATGGCTGGTTGCGCGCGTCTTGACCGTTGAAGGCGCATCCGCATCTTGCGAAATTTCAGGGGTAGCAATGTCACGATTCGGCCGTACGCGAAAATGGGGTGTCTCCATGGCGGTCGTTTTCGGTTTGACCGCGTTCTTTGTCCTGGCGCTCGTCGCAGGCATATTCGCGAATGGAACGCCGGACGCGATACCCGGCCAGCTTTCCGATCTTCCAGAGTGGTTCAGGCGTCCGCCGAACCCGTGGTTCGTTATCAATGCGGGGCTGTCGGCGCTGGGCGCCCTGTCTGCCCTGGCGGGCTTTCTCGGCACAAAACCTGCAACCGGCGAGCATGTCGAGAAGATCGTCGAATCCAGTGGCGACCGGATCATCGATGCGTTCAATCGCGACAAGCATGAAAGAGCGCTGGAAGAGATTGAGTCCGGCAAGGCGAGTCCCGAGCTGTTGGCCCGATATCGCCAGTTGCTGGAGCTGGGAGAGAAATCGGAGCAGTCCGCCACGCGCCAGGATTTCGCCCGCGCGGCAGCCGCGACGGACGCGCTCGACCGCTCGTCGCTGCCTGCGGAACGGGAAATCGCCAAGCTGGTCGATGAAGGGAAACCGTTGGATGCCGCCCGCGCGCTGGCCAAACTGGCGGACAGTTCGGCGACCGATACGGATACGAAATCGGTTCAGGCTGAACGGCTGCGCGAAGCAGCGGAACTCGTCCAACCATTCAGTCCAACGGAAGCCATGGGCTATCTCGAGCGAGCCGCGCAGCTGGATCCAGAGCATTTCTGGACCTGGATAAAGCTTTCCAGGCTGCAGGCCTTTCTCGAGATGTACTCGGCTGCCCGTCAGAGCCTCAAAAAGGCTACTCCGTTAGCTGGCCCGCCGCGATATGAGATGGTGCTGCATCATCAATTTGGGCTGCTGATGCAATCGCAGGGCCAGTGCGACGATGCGATAAGCGAATTCAAAGCAGCCTTGGCGGTAGCGGAACGGACTGCGGAGCTGCATCCGGAGAATGCCGCAGCTCAGGCGGACCTGTTGCTGAGCCACGAACAGCTTGGCAATGCACAGATGTTTCAGAGCCGCGCCGAAAATATCGCTGGCAAAACAGGGGATCCAGCCGCCGGTGCGTATCGGAATTATGCCTCGCAACTGAGCATCGCCAAGAACCTGGCGGCGCGTGATCCCGGCAATCGATTGTGGCAGGAATATCTGGCGAGAAGCTACTATCGTATTGCCGAGGCTGAGACCTTTCGTCTCGATTTCTCCGAAGCACGTCGACACTATGATTCAGCGATCACCGTCTATCTGAGGCTGGCGGAGCGCTATTCGAAAGATGCCGCGCAGCAGCTTTGTCTGGGCGAGACATTCGAAGCTCTTGGCGAGATGGAGGAGCGGGCCGGCCAACCGGACGCAGCGAGAGAGGCGCTCGAAGTTGCGATCGGCATTCGGCAGCGACTGGTCGAGCATGAACCGGAAAACGGCCAGCGATTGAAACAGTTGAGGATGGTTCTTGCGAAACTTGCGAGAATCGAGGTGAACGTTGGCAATGAGCACAGGGCGGACGAATTGATCGGCAAGCTCGAGGCGCTGCTTCTGGTCCGCAAGAGACTTGCGGATAGCGATCCCGATATAAGCAAGTGGCAGCACGCGCTTGCCGCAGTGCACCTGCAACTGGCAGCGCTGGAGGCCGACGTCGGAGGATATCTCGACACGCAGGCGAAGTTCGAGGGAATGCAGTCCTTCGGAGCCTTTATGGAACAGCGCGATCCAGCCCAATTCGCTCGCGATGCATTGGCCAGAAAGGAGCAATTGGCCGCAGCAAAGAAGCACCTTTCGCAAGCAGAGGAGCATTATGCGGTTGCCCTCGGCATACTAAAGCGCGTTGCCGATCGGGATCCGGAGATCGACGACGACCTCATCGCTGTTCGCAACGATATCGATCTCAAACTGCGCCTCATTCAAGGCACCGGCGGAACCGGATCGCCGGCATGATGGCGCAGCCCTTATTGCCTCGGGAATGATCGGCTTCGATTTCCGGGAGTGACCGCGCTGCCCCGGCCCGATTGGCCTGTCTCTTTGATGCACATGGATAAATTGAATCAGTCTGCGGCCTTTCGCTCGACGGATCTTTGTGGCTTCACGTGCAGGAAATTCCGATCCTGCGTTTCGGACAAAAAAGGGTGGCATCATGATCGCCGAACTGGCGAAGCTTATCGCACCGAAGATCGACCCGGATCTTGGGCTCTCCTTGCCTCCACCCTTTGTCGGAAATTGGCGCGCCTTGTCGGCCGAGGAGGCGACCGTGCTCCTTGCCCGATTGTCGGTCGATCTGGCGAGTGGCGGTGTCGAGACGCCCTGGCCGCTCGCCCACGAGGCGATCGCCCTGCAAGCTGTGCCAATGCCTTGTTACGGCGATGCGATCTATGTGGATGCGGTGGTTCGTGATCGGGTCGGCAATGTCGGACGGGCAGGCTTTTTGGTGTTTCCGGAGGAAGTCTTCCCTCTCCAGACCATCTCCGATCCCATTCACCACCTGTTTGACCGGGGCAAGCTTCAGCCGGATTCGGACGAGCAGATCGCCAGCTATGTGCGGCTGTTCTGCTGGACGATCTGCGGGGACGAGGGGCCTTTCGCGCTGGTGGAATCAGCAAGCGCCTTGTCCGGCGCGCCGATTAATCCTCCCGGCGATGTCGAAGAGCTTATCTCGCCGCTCCTGGTCGAAGCCGAGGATGAGGAGACGCCGCCCGGCATCAGGTTCATCTCCGCGACCACGCAATATGGCGATACGGTGTTCGCTGTGCGCTTCCAGCTATTGGTCGACGGTTCGGTTGAAATGATTGACGACAATCCGCTTTTTATCCTGGCCGAGGCCCCGCGATGGCGGATCACGCGCTGGGTGAAATATCTGGACGGCGTTAGCGAGGAAGGCCGCGCGTGAAAAAGAACTATCAGTCCGCCGCCGAACGCTCCCAGCTGCCGGCCGAGATCGTCGGTGAGGGTCTTCTGGTCGGCTGGTCAACCAGCCAGCGACCCTTCAAGCGCCCGATGGGCTTCGCTTTTGGCGATGCGGTCTCGAGCGAAGATGCCCGGCTCGTCGATCCGATCCTGTTCGATGGCGAGGGGCATCTGCTCACCGTTGCCGCGACCGGAGCTGGGAAGGGGATCGGCTGCATCGTTCCCGCGCTGCTGAGGCACAAGGGGCCGATGATCGTGATCGATCCGAAGGGCGAGAATGCCGCGATCACCAAGCGCTATCGGGAAGAAGTGCTTGGGCAGAAGGTGTTCGTGATCGATCCGATGGATGTGGTCGAGGGCCCATCCGCCCGGCTCAACCCGCTGGACGCAATCGATCCGGCGGAGCGGACCTGCGTGGATGAAGCGGCGGCGCTGGCCGATCTGCTGAGCAGCCACCTGAAGGGCGATACGCATAACCGGTTTTGGCACAATCGCGCCATTCACCTGATCACGGCACTGATGCTGGATGCGGCGTCCAGTTCCTCCCCGCAGGATCGCTGCCTCGCCGCGGTGCGAGACAAGTTGAGCCGCGGTGCTGCCGACAATGGCAAGGCGCTGGTGAAGATGCTGCTGAACTCGCCGCATCCTGCCGCGCGGCGTGCAGCGGCGGCGTTCGACAGCAGCGCGGCGGACACTATCGGCTCGATGATCGCGACAGCGCATGACCTTGTCGATTTCGTGCGCGGAGAGCCGGTGCGGGAGGCGACATCCGCATCGGATTTCGATCTCGATGCCATTACGCGCGGAGAGCCGATCACGGTCTACATCGTCCTCCCGCCGCATATGCTGGAAAGCCATGCGCAATTGCTGCGCCTGTGGGTTGGCGCATTGTTGAAGGCGATCATGCGGCGCAATTTTCGCCCGCCGAAGCCGACCTTGCTGGTGCTCGACGAAGCCGCGCAGCTCGGCAATTTCGCGCCGCTCAGGCAAGCGATTACGCTCCTGCGGGGATACGGGTTGCAGACCTGGAGCTTCTGGCAGGACGTGGAACAGCTCAAGCACAGCTATCCCGACAGCTGGCGTACGCTGATCAACAATTGCCGGGTCGTGCAGGCATTCGGCGCGCCGAACATGAGCGCGGCTGCCAGCATCGCGGAGTTGTTCCTGCTGTATAATCCGGGCCGCATTCTCGACCTGGACGAGGATGAGATGATCGTCCAGATCGCCGGCGACGATGCTTTCCTGGCGCGAAGGCCGGATTATCTCTCGGACCCTGCATTCGCCGGAAAGTTCGACGCAAACCCCCTCTACAGCGACGTTCCGCCGCCGGTCACCGACCCCAAGCCGGTGAAACACAAACCGGACACCTATCTTCGCGATGACCAGCCAAGCACTGAAGACGAGATCATCCGATCCCTGCTTGAGCGCTTCAAGGAGGATGAGACTTGAGTCCTGAAAGTTGCGTTTGGCAGAGCCAGGATCAATGAGCAGATCTGGATCGGTCCGATCACTCATTGAAATAATGGTGCCGGCTGCAGGATTCGAACCCGCGGCCCCCTGATTACAAATCAGGTGCTCTACCAACTGAGCTAAGCCGGCACGCAAACGCGCCTTTGCTTCAAGCGACGCCGAAGGTCCAGCCCTCGGTGCGTGCAATCGCTTCGGTCAGGCCCTCTGGCGACCATAATTCGCGGCGATGGGCATTGGCGCGCAGCCAGGCGGCGGTGAGCAGAGCGTCGGCGCTGTGATCGTCTATCGCTCCACTGCCGCTGACGGGCGGGCTGGCGAATACGGTGAGCGCGCGGTTCAGCTCCTCCACGCTGCGGATTTTGCTGCGCTGGGCGGAGCGGCCGGCGTCGATGGCCGCGATCGCGGTGTAGATTTCGACGATGACGGAGCCCTTCGCAGGCAGCGGATCGACCGGCCAGACCGGGATGCGGCCTGCCAGCCGGTGCAGGACGCGCATCCCGGTGAGGCTGGATTTGCCGACCTGCGCCGCGCCCACGAGGTTGAAATTGCTGTAGGGCTTGCACTGCTTTCGATCCGCCTGGGCTTCCTCGGCCAGACGGAAGCGGCCGCGGCGGTGGCTGGCGGCGGGGTGGTGATAGGCAGCGCCTTCACGCCCGCCATGCCGGCGGAAATAGCGGCTGGCTTGCGCGTGATCGACGAAGCTCGTGGCAGAGAGGTGCGGATCGTCGCGGCTGATTTCGTCGATTAACCGCCAGAGCGATTTCGCATCCGGCGGGCTTTCTTCCCAGCCGGGGAAGAAGGCGCCGCAATCGGCGAAGGGGAGGGCGATGCCCAGATCCATGCCGACAAGCGTGTCTTCCGGTAGGTCGCCAAGCAGCCAGTCGAGCACATCCTGCCGCGACCATGCCTTCTCCTGCCGGACCAGCGCGGGTGCGCCGCCTTCCGCATCGGCGAGCGCGACGGCGATGCCCTTCTGCCGCTCTCCCGCGGCGCCGGACCAGTCGATCGCCGCGAAATGGCGGAAGCGGCGGCTCACTTCTTCTTGCGCTTGCGCACCGGCGGTTTGGCAGCGGCCTGGTCATAGGCCTGCCGGATCACATGCCGCACACGCTCCGGGTCGGGGCTGTCGAAGCGCACCAGGACGGCCGGGTAGCCTTCATAATGCGGCGATTGCCAATAGGTCTCTGGCTCGGTTTCCTTGAGCATTTCGACCGTGCCGAGATCGATGGCCACGGCGAAGGAGGTATCCGCCTCGCGGCCGGAATAGACGAAGCTGCGGCCATTGGCCGTCAGCACCACAGCCGGCATATGCCCGGTGCCGAGTACGGTGCCGGGCAGGCTCAGCCCGAACGCGGCGACCTTGTCCCAACTGTCGAGCGGCTCACTCATCGCCGCGCAGTTCCGCGCGCTTGCGGTTCCACCATTCGATGCGTTCCTTCACCTGCCGTTCGAAACCGCGCTCCACCGGCGAATAATAGGTCTGCGGTTCCATTTCCTCGGGCCAGTAATCGGCGCCGGAAAAGCCGCCTTCGGCATCGTGGTCATAGGCATAGCCCTGGCCATAGCCGATTTCCTTCATCAGCTTGGTCGGGGCGTTGAGGATGTTCTGCGGCGGCATCAGGCTGCCGGTCTCCTTCGCGCTTTTCCAGGCCGCCTTCTGCGCCTTATAGGCCGCGTTCGACTTGGGCGCGGTGGCGCAATAGAGGCAGGCCTGCACGATCGCCAGTTCGCCCTCCGGAGAGCCGAGGAACTGGTAAGCCTCCTTGGCGGCGATACATTGCGCCAACGCCTGCGGATCGGCGAGGCCGATATCCTCCACAGCGAAGCGGACGATGCGGCGCAGCACGTAAAGCGGCTCCTCGCCCGCGGTGATCATCCGCGCGAGGTAGTAAAGCGAAGCCTGCGGATCCGATCCGCGCATCGCCTTATGCAATGCCGAGATGAGGTTGTAATGTCCCTCGCGGTCCTTGTCGTAAACGGCGACGCGGCGCTGCAGGAACTGGCCGAGCTCGGCTGGGCCGAGTGGGTCGCTGATGCCGGCGGAGTAGAGCGTTTCGGCCTGGTTGAGCAGGAACCGCCCGTCGCCATCGGCGGACGCGATCAGTGCCTCGCGCGCTTCGGGCGTGAGCGGCAGCGGGCCTTCCAGATCCTCCGCGCGGCCGAGCAGCTTGCCGAGCGCTTCGGCATCGAGCCGGTGCAGGATCAGCACTTGCGCACGGGAAAGAAGCGCGGCGTTGAGCTCGAAGCTGGGATTCTCGGTGGTGGCGCCGACCAAGGTCACCGTGCCGCGTTCGACGAAAGGCAGAAAGCCGTCCTGCTGCGCGCGGTTGAAGCGGTGGATTTCGTCCACGAACAGCAGGGTGCGCTGCCCGGCCTTCTTTGCCGTCTCCGCCTCCGCGAAAGCCTTCTTGAGATCGGCCACGCCGGAAAACACCGCGCTGACGGCGACATAGCGCATGCCCACCGCATCGGCGAGCAGGCGGGCGATGCTGGTCTTGCCCGTGCCGGGAGGGCCCCACAGGATCATGCTGGAAAGCCGCCCGGCGCCGACCATGCGGCCGATCGCGCCTTCGGGCCCGGTCAGATGTTCCTGCCCGATCACCTCGTCCAGCGAGCGCGGGCGCAGCCGGTCGGCCAGCGGCGCGTCGGCGGCGGGTTCGTCGCCGCGCGGGGAGGGGGGAAGCTCGTCTGCGAATAGGTCGGCCATGTCTGGCGACAGATAGGCGCAGGCAGCAAAAGCTGCGACCCCTCTTGCAATTCGATATTTCTAAGATATATCGCAGAACATCTTAGAAAGGACTCACATATGCGACATGGATGCAATGAACATGAAATGCGCCGCGCGCGCCGGATGGCGCGCATGGCCGCACAGGGCTGGGGCGCCGGTTTCGGCCCGCAGGGCCCGTTCGGCCCCGAAGGCCTGTTCGGTTCGGAAGGGCCGTTCGGCGGGCGGGGCGGGCGTCCCGGCGGGCGTGGTGGCCGGGGCGGGCCGGGCGGTCGCTTTGGCGGGCGCGGCGGCAGGCAGCGGATGTTCGCCGGCGGCGAATTGCGGCTGGTCCTGCTCAAGCTCGTCGCCGACGAGCCGCGCCATGGCTACGATTTGATCAAGGCGATCGAGGAACTGACCGGCGGCGAATATGCGCCGAGTCCGGGCGTGGTCTATCCCACGCTGCAGATGATGCTGGACGAAGGCGTGCTTGCCGATCTTCCCGATGACAGCGCGCGCAAGATCGTCACCGTCACCGATGCCGGCCGGGCCGAACTGGCGGAGCAGGAGCAGGTGGTCAACCGGATCATCGAGCGGCTTTCCGCCCTCGGCGAGGAGCGCCGTTCCTCACCGCACCGGCAGATCCAGCGCGCGATGGAGAATGTGCGCAATTCGCTGCGTTACCACCGCGACAATGGCGAGCTGGATAGCGAGCTGGTCGAAAAGATCGTCGATGTGCTGGACGAGGCCGCGAGGCGGATCGAACGGCTTTGACGACATGTGCCCGGCAACATCCTTACCAGGGAGTAAAGCCGGGCATAGGTATTGGTTTCTACGGAACTGCATCGGGATGTTCAGTGTTTTGGCTCTCGATGCGTCCGTGGAAGCAATAAGTGACCGCACGGACCGTAAAGCGTACTATGGAATTCTACGCAGGAGAGGAAACCGTGCCCTTCACGACAGCCGTCAGGACGCCTTGGCACATCTGGGTGGTGGGCGTGGTCTCGCTCCTGTGGAACGCCATCGGCGCGTTCGACTATACCATGACGCAGACGCGCAACATGGCCTATCTCGAAGGTGCCGGGATGGGGCCCGATGAACTGGCCTATCTCGCCAGTTTTCCGGCCTGGGCGAACGCCGCCTGGGCCGTGGGGGTGTGGTTCTGCGTGCTCGGCTCGGTCCTGCTGCTGCTGCGCAGCCGCTATGCCTTTCCCGCCTTCGTTGCCTCGCTGGTGGGGATCGCGGTGGTCACCATTTTCCAGTTCGCCTTCCCGGCGCCGACCAGCTTCAACGGGACGATGGCGCTGGTCTTCGCGATCGTGCTGTGGGCGGTGACCTGCGGCCTTGCCCTTTATTCGCGGGTGATGGCGAAGAAGGGCGTGCTGCGCTGAGCGGCGCGCGGCGGCGGCTCAGCCCGCCCGGCGCGCTTCGACCAGCCGCAGATAGGCCTTGGCCACTTCGCCGTTGATCGCATCCCAGCCATAGGCGCGGCTGCGCTTTTCGCCGGCGGCGCCATGCGCGGCGCGCAGCCCGGGATCGGCGGCATAGGCGGCGATCGCATCGGCGAAGGCGGCGATATTGCCCGGTTCCACCAGCACGCCCGTTTCGCCATTTACGACGAGGCTGGTGCTGCCGGTCGCTCGCGCGGCCACCACCGGCACGCCGCTGGCCATCGCTTCGAGCGTGACATTGCCGAAAGTCTCGGTGACCGAGGGATTGAGCAGTACGTCCATGCTTGCAACCGCGCGGGCGAGCAGTTCGCCGCGCTGGAAGCCGACGAAAACCGCGCCCGGCACACGTTCGGAAAACCATTCGCGCGCAGGCCCTTCGCCGATCACCAGCACTTTGTGCGGCACCCCGCGTTCGCGCAGTTCGGCCACGGTGGCGGCGAAGACATCCAGCCCCTTTTCCATCACCAGCCGGCCGAGATAGCCGATCGCCACCTCGTCATCCGCGATGCCGTGGCTGCGGCGCCAGGAATCGTCGCGGCGGGAGGGATCGAATATGGTCCGGTCGACGCCGCGTTCCCAAAGCGAGATATCCTCGCCCATGCCCTGTTCGCGGAGCACTTCGGCCATGCTTTGCGACGGGGCTACAAGCGCGTCGCAACGGTTGTAGAATCGCCTGAGGATCGCTTCGGCCACGGGCTCGAGGAAAGCCATGTTGTAATAGCGCGGATAGGTTTCGAAGCGCGTGTGGACCGATGCCAGAATCGGCAGGCCGCGTTCGCGCGCCCAGGTCACCGCGCGATGGCCGGCGAAATCGGGCGAGGCGACATGCATCACATTGGGCGCGAATTTCTCGAGGTCGCGGCGCACTTCGGGGGAAAGCGCCAGCGGCAGGCGATATTCGCCGCGGCCCGGGATCGGCAGGTTGGGCAGGCCCACCAGGTCCCCGGCCGGTTCGAAGGCGGGTTCCTCCACCTTCGGCGAATAGACGCGCACCGTCGCGCCCTGCCGCAGCAGGTAATCCACCAGGCGGTTGAGCGCCTGATTCGCGCCGTCGCGAACGTAATTATAGTTGCCGCTGAACAGGGCCACGCGGAGATCGGCGATGTCCATCGGCGGTCCTTAGGCGAAGCTCGGAGCGAAGGCGAGAGCTTGCGGCACATGCAAGCGTTGCCCTTGCGCAACAGTGTTATTTAGCCTATTAGCTAAATCACGATGAGCGCCGTGTTCGATGCCCTGTCCCACCCGATCCGCCGCGATGTGCTGGAACTGCTGAAGGGCGGGGGCATGACGGCGGGCGAACTGGCGGACCATTTCCCGGTCTCCAAGCCGACCATGTCGGGCCATTTCGCCAAGCTCAAATCGGCCGGGCTGATTCGCGGCGAGAATCGCGGTGGGCACATCGTCTACACGCTCAACATGTCGACGCTGGAAGAAGCGGTGATGGGCTTCATGGGCAGGATGGGCGTCGGTCGCGCGGCCGGGGACGGAAATGCCGCTGGCGGAGAAGGAGAGAAGGCATGAAGGTGAAGGGCCTGTTGCTCGTTTCGCTGGGGTTGGCGGCGCTGATGGCGCTGTTAGCCTTCCACACTGCGGCGCAATTGCCGCCGGGCACCGAATTGCCGACCCACTGGAACGGCGCGGGCGAGGTGGACGGCACCATGCCGGCGCTGCGCGCACTGCTGTTCCCCGCCATCATGCTGGTGGTGGTTTCGCTGATCTTCGCCGCGATCCCCCGGCTGGAGCCGCTGCAGGACAGGCTGGAAGCCTCCGCCCCGGTGCTGCGCGTGGCCTGGATCGGCATGATGGGCATCATGCTCTGCGTCGAGGTGATGATCGCCGCGCCGGCCTATGGCTTCGCGCCCGGTTCGCGGCTGGTGATCGCGGGCGTGGGGCTGCTCCTGCTGATGGTCGGCAATGTGCTGCCCAAGTCGCGGCCCGGCTTCTTCGTCGGCATCCGTACGCCCTGGACGATCACCGACACCGACAACTGGATCGCCACCCATCGGCTGGGCGGGCGGCTGGCGATGCTGGCGGGCGCGGCGATGATCCTCGCGGCCTTCCTGCCGCTTGCCCCGCGTTACACCACGGCGATCGTGCTGGGGGCGGTGCTGCTCTCCGCAGTGCCGCCGATCGTCTATAGCTGGTGGCTCTGGCATCGCGGAGGCGGGCGCTCCCAAAGCTGACCGCCGATCGCCCGCCGGAATTCCACTGTGGCAGGCCTGCCACAGAGAACTGGTTGCAGGTGTAACCTTTCCCGTGTGACAATTGTCTTACCCCGCGCAGGGGCTTATTCTCGGCGCCATTGGTCGCCCTGCCGACCGGCAGCACCCGAAAAACGGGGCTTGGGGTGGCTCAGGGAGAGATGGAGAACAGAACAATGCCCAAGCTCGAGGCCGGCCCCGCCGGCATCGCACGCGGATTCCTGTTTTGCGGGTCCGCCCTTATCGCCGTTTGCGCGCCGATCACCGCCCATGCCGAAGACGCCCCGGAAGAGGAGAGCCCCGCCGCTCCCGCTGCGGAGGAAACCGGCAATTCGATCATCGTCACCGCCACCAAGCGCGAAGCCACCTTGCAGGAAGTGCCGGTGGCCGTCAGCGTCACCACGGCCGAAACGCTGGAGCGCGGCCAGATCCGCGACCTGCGCGATCTGCAGACCGTTGTGCCTTCGCTCAGCGTCGGACAGCGGCAGAGCGTCGCCAACACCAATTTCTTCATTCGCGGCTTCGGCAACGGCGCCAACAATGCCGGGATCGAGCCTTCGGTCGGCGTCTTCGTCGATAATGTCTATCGTTCGCGCACCGCGTCGCAGATCACCGATTTGCCCGACGTGCAGCGGATCGAAGTGCTGCGCGGGCCGCAATCGACGCTGTTCGGCAAGAATGCTTCGGCCGGGGTCATCTCCATCACCACGCGTGAGCCGCAATTCACCTTCGGCGGTGCGGGCGAGCTGACCTATGGCAATTACGACCAGATCGTCGCCAAGGGCTATCTCACCGGGCCGGTCAGCGATTCCGTGGCCGCCAGCTTGGCGGGCGGGCTCAACAAGCGCGACGGCTTCTTCCGCGATGGCGGCACGGGCGACCGTACCAATGAGCGCGACCGCTGGTTCGTGCGCGGGCAATTGCTGTTCGATCCGGGCACGGACATCAGCGCGCGGATCATCGCCGATTACGATTCCATCGACGAGAATTGCTGCGCCGTGGTCAACCTGCGCAGCGGCGATGCCGCCACCGCGATCCAGGCGCTGGGCGGGCAGCTGACCGATCCCGACCATCCCTATTCCGGCACGGTCTACAACAATTACAACTCGACCAACGATATCGAGAATTACGGCATTTCCGGCCAGCTCGACTGGGATGTCGGCGGGGTCACGCTGACTTCGATCACCGCCTATCGCAAGACCGACGCCGTCACTGCGCAGGATGCCGATTTCACCAGCGCGGACCTTGTCTATCCGCTGGCGCAGGATCTGCGCGTCGGCACGTTCACGCAGGAATTCCGCGTCAGCGGCACGCTGTTCGACCGGGCCGATTTCCTGCTCGGCGCCTTCTATATCAACGAGAATATCGATCAGGATGGCGGCGTTACCTTTGGCGACGATTTCCGCCCCTATGCCGATATCCTGGTGCAGGCGGCTTCGGGCGGCGCGCTCAACGTGGCGACACTGGAAGGCGCCTTCGGCATGGCCGACGGCATGGATTACAGCGGCCAGTTCTTCGCTTCCGGCACCGGGTCCGACGAGCATTACGAGCTGAAGTCGGATGCGATCTCGATCTTCGGCCAGCTCGATATCGACCTGACCGACGGGCTCGTGCTGACGCTGGGCGGGAACTACACGCATGACAGCAAGGACTTCCTGCTGAATCTCGATTCCAGCGAAGTCTTCTCCGACATCGATCTCGACGCGCCGCAATATGCCGCCTTCCGTAGGCAGCTGCTCTATCAGGGCGCGCTGGCGCAGGGCGTGGGCGATGCGCTGATGCTCGGCCGGCCGGCGACGGCGGCGGAGATCGGCGCATTCGCCGGCACCAACATGGCCGCTTTCGGCCAGATCCAGGCAGGCGCGCAGGCCTATGCCGGCGCCAATGCGAACAACCCCGAAGCCAATCCGCTGGCCGCTTTGCGTTCGCTGCAATTGCTGCCGCCCTTCGTCAACGTGCCCAATGCGGTCGAGGACGGGAAGATCAGCGACAGCGATTTCAGCTACACGATCCGGCTGGCTTACGATGTGACGCCCGACGTCAACGTCTATGCAAGCTATGCGACCGGCTTCAAGGCCAGCTCCGTGAACCTCTCGCGCGACAGCCGGCCCTTCCTCGTGGACCGGGATGCGATCATCGCCAACGGGCTGGCGGTCAACAACCTGACCTATGGCAGCCGCTTCGCGGGGCCGGAGGATTCGCGGGTCATCGAAGCGGGCGTGAAGGCCAATTTCGGCGATTTCTCGGCCAATCTCGACGTGTTCGACCAGGAGATCAAAGGCTTCCAGTCGAACCTCTTCACCGGCACCGGCTTCGCGCTGCTCAATGCCGGCAAGCAGAGCACTTTCGGCGTCGAATTCGAAGGGATGGCGCAGCTGCTCGATGCGCTGACGCTCAATCTCGGCGTCACCTATCTCGATCCGGAATATGATCGCTTCACCGCTTCGGCGGTGGGCGACCTCAGCGGCACGCGCCCGGCCGGCATCCCCGAATGGACGGTGCTGATGGGCGCGCAATATGAATTGCCGGTGGGCAATGGCCAGTTCGTGCCGCGCGTTTCCTATCTCTGGCAGTCGGACGTGCAGCTGATCGAAGGGCTGCCGGGTTTCCTCGTGCGCGGGCCGGACGGTTCGATCATCGACAATGGCCCGGCGCTGGCCGCGGCCGAGCCGTTCCACCGCGAAGTGAACGATCTCACCGCCTCGCTGGCTTACGAGTTCGACATGGGGCTGACGCTGTCCGTGTGGGGCCGCAACCTGCTCGACAGCCGCGATCTCGGGGTGATCTTCGATTCCGTGGCCCAGCCGGGCGGCATTTCGGGCTATCCGAACGATCCGCGCACCTATGGCGTGACGGCGCGTTACCGCTGGTAGGCCGGTAGTGGAATCAATCGGTTGAAGGAGGGGGCTGCCAAGGCGGCCCCCTTTTTCGTCAAAGCTGGCGCAATGCCCGCGCGGGCCGGGCGCGCAGTAGCGGGAGCGAGGCGGCGAGGGCGAAAGCCAGCACCAGCGCGATCCCGCCGCCAAGCACGGCAAGGATGCGCGGCCAGTCCGGCAACCAGTCGAAATCGAAGATCTCGACGATCACCAGCCAGCCGAGCCCCGCGCCGAGAACCAGCGCCACCCCGGCGAGGATCGCCGCCAGCAGGCCGAATTCGGCCATCTGCAAGGCCAGCAATTGGCCCCTGCTCGCGCCCAGCACGCGCAGTACAACGGTATCGTAAAGTCTTGCCGCGCGGGCCGCAGCGATCGCGCCCAGCAGCACGGCGATTCCCGCCAGCACGGCGACCGATGCGGCGGCCAGGATCGCCAGCGCCACCTGGTCGAGGATTTCGCGCGCCTGGGTCAGCAGCGGGCCGACTTCGATCACCGAGCTGGACGGGAAAGTGCGCACCAGGTCGCGCAGCAGCGAACCGGCCGGTTCGCCGGGCGGCAGGGAAACAGTCGCGGCGATATTGTGCGGCGCATCGCGCAGCGTATTGGGCGAGAAGATCAGCACATAGTTGAAGCCGAGGCTTTCCCAGTCGATTCTGCGCAGGCTGGCGATGCGGGCGGTGCGTTCGACGCCGAGCAGGCCGATCGTGATCATGTCCCCGATCTTCATGCCCGCCGCTTCGGCCAGGTCGGCATCGACCGAAACCAGCGGTTCGCCGTCATAATTCTCGGGCCACCATTTGCCTTCGGTCAGCACATTGCCGTCCGGCAAATGCTCGGCATAGGTCAGGCCGCGTTCGCCGCGCAGAGCCCATGCGCCTTCGGGCAGATGCTCCATGTCGGACACGCGCCGCTCGGCGCCTTCTGGGCCGTAAGCGAGGATCGCGCCGCGCATGGTGGGAACGGATTCGACCGCCGCGCCCGGCGCATTGTCCTGCACCAGCCCCTCGAACTCGGCGAGCCGGTCCTTGGGGATGTCGAGCACGAAATAGTCGGGCGCGATGGCGGGCACGCTGCGGCGGATATTGCCGTCGAGGCTGGTTTGCACTGCGGCCAGCAGGACGAAGGCCGAAAGGCCGAAGCCGAGCGCGGTGACGAGCGCGGCGGTGGAGGAGCCGGGGCGGTGGAGATTGCCCAGTGCCAGCCGCCCGATCGGGCTCGCCGGGCGCGGCATGCGCGCGGCCAGCTTGCGGATCGCCAGGCCGATCAGCGCCAGCAGGCCGAGCATGGCGGCCGCCCCGCCAAGGAAGGTCAGCGTCAGCAGCTTCTCGCCCGATCCGCTCAGCGCCAGCGCCACGATCGCCGCGAGGCCGATCCCGACAGGCAGCGCCGCCCCGCGCCATTCGCCGGCCAGCGGCGAAACCCGCGCGCGCATCAGCGCCATCGCCGGATAGGATCGCGCGCGCATCAGCGGCGGCGCGGCGAAGACCAGCGCGACCAGCAGCCCGAAACCGGCGGCGCGCAGCAGAGCGGGCGCATCCACCACCAGCCCGGTATTCACCGGCAGCAGCGCGCCCAGCGCCTGCGCCAGCAGCGGCGTCACCAGCACGCCCGCCGCCAGCCCAGCCAGCGCCCCGGCCAGCGCCGCCGCGCCGATCTGCAGCGCGTAGATGCGCGCGATATCGCCGCTCGTCGCGCCGAGGATCTTGAGCGTGGCGATGCTCGCCCGCCGCGCTTCGAGATAGGAGGAAACGCCGCCGCCAATGCCGATCCCGGCGATCACCAGCGCGGCCAGCCCGACCAGCGTCAGGAACTCGCCCATGCGCGACACGAAGCGGTCGGCCCCCGGCGATGCGCGGTTGCGGGTGCGGATATCGAGCCCGGCATCGGGAAAGCGCTGTTCGATCGCCTTCTCCACCGCTTCGGGATCGTCATTGCCGGAAAAGCGTAGCCGGGTCTTCGTCTGGTAAAGCGCGCCCGGCGCGGTGAGGCCCGCGCGGCCCGGCAGGTCGTAGGGCACGATCACTGCCTGGCCGAGCGCGAAGCCTTCGCTCAGCCGGTCGGGCTCGTCCTCGATAATGCCGCCCACGCGCACGGTCTGGGTGCCGAGGCGGAACGTGTCGCCCGGCCCGATATCCAGCCTCTCGGCCGCGCCTTCCGCGATCCAGGCCTGCCCGGGCGGCGGCGCGCCCATCGTGCTGCCCCCGGCGAGGGTGAGCCTGCCGTAAAGCGGCCAGTTGGCATCGACCGCCTTCAGCTCGACCGGCGTCGCGGCATCCTCGGTGCTCGCCATCGCCTGCAGCCGCAGCCCCTGCGAGAGCGTGCCGTAGCTTTCGAGGAAGGCGTTCTCCTCCTGCGTCAGCGGGCGCTGCCACACTTCCACTTCCAGATCGCCGCCGAGCAGTTCGCGCCCCTGCGCATTGAGCTCGCCGCGGATCGCCTGCGTCAGCGTACCGATCGCCGCCAGTGCGCCGACGCCGAGGAACAGGCAGACCAGCAGCAGCCGCAGCCCCCGGAAGCGCCGGTGCAAATCGCGCCGGGCGATGCGCCAGGCGGCGGTCCAGGGCAGGGTGTTCATGCCGCCGTGTCGGAAGCGATGCGCCCGTCGCCCAGCGTCACCACGCGGTCGCAGCGGGCGGCGAGGGCTTCATCATGGGTGATGATCACCAGCATCGCACCGGTTTCCGCGCGGCGGGCGAAGAGCAGCTCGATAATGGTCTCGCCCGTCGCCGCATCCAGATTGCCGGTCGGTTCGTCGGCGAAGACCAGCGGCGGGCGCGGGGCGATGGCGCGGGCGATGGCGACGCGCTGCTGCTCGCCGCCCGAAAGCTGGGCCGGGTAATGCGTCAACCGGTGGCCCAAGCCGACCGCTTCCAGCTCCGAAGCCGCGCGCGCCCAGGCATCGGGCTCGCCAGCCAGTTCCAGGGGCGTGGCGACGTTTTCCTGCGCCGTCATGGTCGGCAGCAGGTGGAAGGCCTGCAACACGATGCCGATCCGGCCGCGCCGGGCACGTGCCAGCGCATCCTCGTCCAGCGCTTCGAAATCGGCGCCGGCGACATTCAGCGAGCCGCTGCTCGCGCGTTCGAGCCCGGTCAGCACCGACATCAGCGAGCTCTTGCCCGAGCCCGAGGGGCCGAGCAGCGCCAGCGTCTCCCCGGCGGGCACGGTCAGGTCGATCCCGCGCAGGATCTCGACCGCCGCCGCGCCTTCGCCCAGCGTCAGGCGCAGGTTCCGTGCTTCGATTGCGGGGGGAACGGTAACGACACTTGCCACGCGGGAGCGATGGCATAGGGAAGGGGGCCCGGCAAGGAGGCTGGCAGATGCGCGTAGGCAATTGGTCGATCATTCTGGCGGCGCTGGCGCTCGCTTCATGCGGCAGCGAGGCCCCCGCGCCCGATCCGGCGCCAACCAGGGAGGTCCCCAGCGACCCGCTGCCGGTAATGGGGCCCGAGCGGCATATCCTCGCTTTCGGCGACAGCCTTTTCGCCGGTTACGGCGTGGGCGAGGGGGAAAGCTATCCCGACAGGTTGCAGGCCGCCCTGCGCGCGCGTGGCGTCAATGCCCAGATCGCCAATGCCGGCGTTTCCGGCGACACGACGGCGGCCGGACTCGCGCGGATCGAATTCGTGCTCGACAATGCGGAGCATGTGCCCGACCTCGCCATCGTCGAACTTGGCGGCAACGACCTGCTGCGCGGCATCGCCCCGGCGGAAACGCGCCAGAACCTCGCCGCGATCATCATGGAATTGCAGGAGCGGGACATTCCCATCTTGCTGATGGGCATGCGCGCGCCGCCCAATCTGGGCGATGCCTATGTCAGCGATTTCGACGCGATCTATCCCTCGCTGGCCGAGCGCTACGGCGTGAAGCTGGTGCCGTTCTTCCTCGCGGCGACCTATGACAAGCCCGAACTGATCCAGCAGGACCATATCCATCCGACCGCCGAAGGGATCGAGGCGCTGGTCGCCGCGACTGTGGACCAGGTGGCGGATGCGCTGCCGCAGGAAGGCGAGGGCGCGAAATAAGCCTCGTCATTGCGAGGAGCCGCAGGCGACGTGGCAATCCAGAGCGGCAAGATACAGTTCCCGGCCGCTCTGGATTGCCTCGCCCACTTTGCGGGTTCGCAATGACGAGATTTTAACATTTGGACGAGTTCTGGCGGAGCAACTGACGCGATTGCTGACCGAGAGCGGACTTTCGGGAAGCGACCGTTTGCTGACGTCGGGAAACAATGACATTTTCAGCGAATGAACTGGCCGATGATAAAATCGCTAGCTGCGCCCCTTTTGATCGCCGTCCTGTCGAGCTGTGGAAACCAATCTCGCGAGCCGTGGACCGAAGCGGCAGAATCCTACGTAGAACCTGACTGGGAGAAGTTTCGGACTGTGCCCGTCCGCTCGGAGGGGACAGAATTGGATGAGAATTACAAGCCGAGTGCCGGAAAATTTGTATTCGCCGATCTCAGAAATGAGCCTGATGAAAGTTTGGCACGGAGACTAGTTGGAGCACTGGCATCACGGATTGTTTACATCGACCGTCGACCGAACCGCTGGCAATATTATCACTCAGACGGCGATCCCATCCATGACATTGTACTGTATTCTCAGCCCGAGCCTTTGGGCAGTGCCTTCGGCCTATGTAGGATCGAAGCGTATGAAATTTCATTCAATAGCGATGGTTCAATAAGTTCTGTTCGGGTTTCGCCACGCTATGGAGTTGAAGGCCCTATTTTTCAGAAGAGTGACTTCGATTGGGATGAGTTCCGCGGATCGATGTGTGACAACGTTCCACCAGATCATACGCCCTCTTATTTTCCCGGGGGCGACAGCGTTCTCGATGCTCAGGACCTCGCAATTCTCTTGTCGCTGGCGATCGACGAGGCAGGCCGACGTGGCGATCTACCTTACGAGTTATTTTGCAGGTCCTACAGCGGTAAAGCCTGTGAGGACGACATCAGGCAATATTTGTCTGAGCTGAGGTTGCAGGAGATTGATGGGGTAAGCAGGTTCAATTGCGATAGATCAGATGAAGACTGCTTTACCGTCACGGTTGGAGAGAACGAATTAGGACCGTACCCAAAATACATTACGATCAAAGGGACGACCCATATGAACAACTGGGAAGTCTACTCTGTTAGCGTAGTCGAGGGCCAAACTATGTCGTAGAAACGATACGGAGGACTGCTTCCCACCCAAAATCCGCCGCTGCGCGTACTCAAGCGCTCCGTGGAACCGGCCATTCAACAGTCCGCTAGCGCGAATGAACGGAGGGCTGGTTTTGGCGGATCGATCTAAGCTTGGGAATGGCCGTAATGTTGGCGGGTGGTGCCGGTTCGCTTGGTTGTGGGCGAACGACAGGCTTTCGATCTTTCGCTCCAGAATCTGCCATTCCGGAAGCGACCCGATTGCGGATGTTCGGCGAGTTGTAGGCGCCAACCGCAGCTAGCCCTGCTAAAGTGCTCCCTTTCAATCCCTTGATTGAGAACCTACAATTTTACGCTCGAGTGGAAGGGGCGTGACATCATGGAAGGTGACAATCGACCGTCGTTGAAGCTGGCCGAACTGCCTGCCCTTCGTGAGATCTATCGGGCCAACGCGACTTTTGCAGACGAAGAATTTTCCCGCACCACCAGGCGCTATGAACAATCGGTAGAACGTCGCGACAAGCTACGGGAACGGACACGATTTGGGCTATTAGCCCTTAATGCCGCTTCCTTCGTTGCCTTGTTGAGCAGCTTGGGGAGCCAATGGGTTACAAAGCTCCCGATTGATGAGGCCGACATTGCTCAGATCATGCTGTGTTTCCTCGTAGGCCTGATGGCTAGGGCGATTGCAATCTGGTGGAGTGGGATCACTGCCACGCGCGATGCCGTTAGCGATTTTGAAAACCTGTTAGAGGTTCTCCAGCGAAAGGCTGAATACGATGGGGCAGCTACTGCCGATGCTGAAGAGAAGTTGGTGAATCGCCCCGCGCCGGAGTGGAAGATTCCGCCTGACTATCGTTGGTCTAAGATCGACAATCTACTGACAAACTTAGCCGGCGCGACGTGGCTAAGCGCAGTAGGGGGAATTGCTTGGAAGGTTGCCCAACACGTCGAGTGGTGCCGTCCGTGGTGCAACTGAGAGTACCGCAGATTCGGTCTGCTACGGTGCCTAGGGCCCTGAGTTGACCGACCGCTCTCCACCCAATCCCGGCCGTTAAGTGCGCTTCGTTTTCTCTCCAATAGCGGACAATTATCCAGCAAGAAATCCGCTCATCCAGCCCACAGCCTCAGTTCAACCGCTCCACCGCACCGCCAGCCACGCGCCACATTGCCGCTTCGCCTTCGATCTCCGCGAAGGGCGCGCGTTCGGTGCCGGTCAGCCAGACTTGCGCGGCGCCGTCGCGCAGGCGTTCGAACAGGGCGGCGCGGCGGATCGGGTCGAGATGGGCGGCGACTTCGTCGAGCAGCAGCAGGCCCGGCCGCCCCGCCGAGGACAGGCCGGCATGGGCCAGCGTGATCGCGATCAGCATCGCCTTCTGCTCGCCGGTCGAGCAACTCGCGGCGGGCACGCCCTTGCCGGTCATGGTCACGTCCAGCTCGTCGCGATGCGGGCCGGTGAGGGTGCGCTGCGCGGCGCGGTCGCGCGGGCGGTTGCGGGCGAATTGCGCGGCCAGCACATCTTCTTCGAGCGGGCCGCCCGGCGCATAGGCGAGGGCGGGGCGGGCAAAGGGCTGGTCCGGCAGGCCGGCCAGTTCGGCGGAGAGATTGCCCACCAGCCGCGCGCGGCCCTGCGCCAGCGCGGCGCCGGCCTCGGCCAGTTGCGCCTCGATCGAATCCAGCCATTGCGGATCGGGCTCCTGCTCGCCCGATAGCAGGCGGTTGCGCTCGCGCAGCGCTTGTTCGTAGCGTGAGGCATGGCGGGCATGGCCGGGTTCGATGGCCACGGCGAGCCGGTCCATATAACGGCGGCGCGCGCCTGCGCTGTCGGCGAAGAGGCGGTCCATCGCCGGTGTCAGCCAACCCATGGCGAGCCATTCGCCGAGGCTCATGGCGCTGGCTTCCGCGCCGTTCACCTGCACCAGCCTGCGGCCTGGCCGTTCGGGCGCGGTGCCGGTGCCGAGCTGAACCGGTTCGCCGCCATCGCCGGTGGCGAGCTGCGCGCTGACCGCGAAACCGCCCGGTCCGCCCGAACCCGCCATCTCGGCCAGCGCCGCGCGCCTGAGGCCGCGGCCGGGCGCGAAGAGCGAAAGCGCCTCCAGGACATTGGTCTTCCCGGCGCCGTTTTCGCCCACCAGAAGGTTGAAATGCGCAGCACCGTCTAGCCGGGTCGCGGCATGGTTGCGGAAGTGGGAAAGGGTGATCCGGTCGAGCGACATGGGCCGGCGCAGGGTTAGGCCAAACGCTTCGCGGGGACCATCGGAAATCCCGCCTGCCGAGAGTTGGGAAAATTTCCCAATAGTGAGCGAAAGGTTACGTTCATCTTTCCCCTCCCGGCGGCGAAAACCGCAGAATTCCGCCATTTATTCGAATTGGCACGGCCCATGCAATGTATTGGGCATCGGGCGGAGAGGCCGCCCAGACACACTCAAAGGGGAATGAAATGACCACTTATTCGCAATTCGCTTCGAAGGCTCTCGCTGTTGTCGGCGCCTTCGCCATCACCGCCACGCTGCTCGTCAGCAGCTTCGCCACCGCGCCGCAGGTGCATACCGTCTTCGGCATCATCGCTTGATCGGAGGGCGGACAATCCGCCCGAAACCGGATATAAGGGGAATATTGAAATGACCGAATTCGCTTCCAAGGCCTTTGCCGCCATCGGCGCCATTGCCATCACCGCTTCGCTGCTGGTCAGCAGCTTCGCCACCGCACCGCAGGTGCATTCGATCGCTGGAGTTCTGGCATGAGCCAATTGGACAGGCAGCCGGCCGGTGGGCCGCCGGGGAAATTCCGTCTCGACAAGCCGAACGGCAAATTCCTCGGCGTGTGCTCCGGCCTCGCCAATTACTTCGATATCGACCCGATGATCGTCCGCCTGATCTTCGTGCTGGGCACGCTGATCGGTTTCGGAAGCTTCATCCTGATCTACTTCGTGATCGCGCTGCTGGCGGATTGACCGCCAGGGCGCGATTGCGCCATCCGGTTCCGGCGCCCCTATTCGGGCAGCCCCGCCTTGGCGAAAGGCGAAAAATCGGTGCCCGTGTCGAACACATCGACCCCTTCGCGCCGCTTCAGATATCCCACCACCGCATAAGTGACCGGCGTGAGCAGCGCTTCCCAGCCGGTCTTGAGCGCCCATTGGGTGAGCGCCACCGTGATCACCAGGTCGCCCGTCCATCCCGCCGCGCCGAGAAAGGCCAGCGGATAGAACAGCGCGCTGTCCACGCCTTGCCCGACAATGGTGGATCCGATCGTGCGGCTCCACAGGGCCTTGCCCTGCGTCCAGATCTTCATCTTGGCGAGCACGTAGGAATTGACGAATTCGCCGGCCCAGAAGGCGACGATGGAGGCGAAGACGATGCGCGGCACCTGGCCGAACACCGCCTCGTAAGCCGCCTGGTTGCCCCAGTCCGGCGCCGGGGGCAGTTCCACCACCACCCATGCCATGAAGGCCATGAACAGCATGGCCGCGAAGCCCGCCCAGATGCAGCGCCGCGCATGGGCATAGCCATAGACCTCGGTCAGCACGTCGCCGAGAATGTAGGATATCGGAAAGAACAGCACGCCAGCGCCGAAGGGCCACAGCCCGACTAGCGGCAGGTCTATCACCGCTACCTTGCCCGCGCCGATCACGTTGGAAAGCAGCAGGATGGTGACGAAAGCCGCCATCACATAGTCGAAATAGCGGAAGGCGCGCCTTGCGCCGGCCTGCCCGTCCAGTTTTGCCCGTGCCCCGTCCATGCGGGACGACTATCGCGATTTGCGGTTGCCGCAAAGCACGCTATTGCGCCCCGCGACGCGCCTGTAGTTCAACTGGATAGAGCACGAGCCTTCTAAGCTTGGAGTTGCAGGTTCGAGTCCTGCCAGGCGCGCCATCCTTTTTTCGCTATCGCTGCGCTGCTTGAGCGCGGCGAGACCTAAACCTCCGCCTTCTCGCCCTTCATCCGCGCGGTTTCGCCGCTTGTGCTCTTCACGCCGGTATTGCGGCTGGTGAGGCCGTTGGCCATCGGGTTGCGGTTGAACAGTTCGGGATCGCCTTCGCGCTGCTTCAGGCCGAAAATGTTGGACAGGCCCGGATGGCGGCCGATCCCGCCATAGAGATCGAAGCCGCGATCGATCCAGTCGCGCAGCGGATCGTCTTCCGCCAGCGCGGGCGTGTCGCAGACCGAGGCTAGCCAGAGGAAGCAGGCCAGCATGCGGTGATCGGTGTAGTTTGGAGCGTCGCCGCCGAACCATTTATTTTCGCGCAGCACGGTGCGCATCATCTCGAGATTGGCGGAGATCTGCGGCAGGCGGTCTTCGCGCCCGACGATGATGTCCTCCAGCTTGCGGTCGCCGAACATTCGCTCGCGCGTGGTGGTCACATATTCGTGATCGGCCGGCACGGAGCGGTCGCGATAGGCGACGAGATAGCAGGTCATCCACGGGCCGACGGCGGTCTGCCACAACCACGCCTCGTTCATCTGCGCGCTCGGGCGGATGCCCGGATCGCCGATCAGCGTGGGCCTGTCGGGATATTTGGCATCGAGATATTCGGCGATGGTCCAGCTATCGAGCACCCATTCGCCATCGTCCACGATCGCCGGCAGGCGCTGCGTCTTGCCGCCGGTACGTTCCTCGATGCCGGTGAAGCCGCCGGGGACGATGTCCAGATCGAAGCCCTTATGCGCTAGCGCCAGCTTGGTCGCCCACACGAAAGGGCTGATCGTCGCGCCGCTGGCGAGCTGTAGATCATAGAGCGTGATGGTGTTGTTGGCGGCCATATTATCCTCTCCGATTGTGCCTACCGACAATAGGCGAGGGGCCGGTGAAGGGCCAGTCCGGAGGGCCGGGCCGCACCCCTGTCGGGATGTTTGACAGGTTTAATCTGTCTTAACGCGGCGGAAACCATCGTCCGGCGCGGGATCGAGCCATTTCGCGCATTTGGCACGGGTCATGCAATAAATGGGGTACCCGAAGTCTTCGAATGAGGCGGGGCCGATCCTGGCCCCCCAAGTCTCCTGGCCCCGCCTCCCCGAAGATTGGTTTCCTATTTTGGTTAAGCCTCAGGCGCCGGCGTGGCCCATCCGGGCCACTTGGCTATCCTCGCGCCTTCGGCACTGCGGGCGGCCGGTCGGCCTTGCGGTCCGCTGGTCGCGGACCGAAATTTCGCCGAACATTATTGGATGAGGACTGGTTCGGGCTGCGATCGGCAGCCCGCAAGCGCGAATGCGCGCCCGAAGCAGCGAAGCTGCGTAGGAAAGCCAAATGGCCCGGATGGGCCACGCCGGCGCCTGAGGCCTAAATCAATTGGCCTTGGCGACCTGCTTTTCTTCCAGCAGCTGCTGCAGCTCGCCGGCCTGGTACATTTCCATCATGATGTCGCTGCCGCCCACGAATTCGCCCTTCACATAGAGCTGCGGGATGGTCGGCCAGTCGGAAAAGGCCTTGATCCCCTGGCGGACTTCCATGTCCTGGAGCACGTCGACGCTGTCATAAGCGACGCCGCAATGGTCGAGGATCGCCACCGCCCGGCTGGAAAAGCCGCATTGCGGGAAAAGCGGCGTGCCCTTCATGAACAGGACAACCTCGTGGTCGTTGACGATCTTGGAGATGCGTTCGTTGGTGTCGGACATGTAAGTTAGCCTTGGCGTTAGCGGTTGCGTGCCGTTCAGTTGGGAACGGCCGTGGTCAGTTGCAAGGCATGGAGTTCGCCGCCCATGCGGCCGCCAAGCGCCTCATAGACCATCTTGTGCTGCTGCACGCGGCTCTTGCCGGCAAAGGCCGGGGAGGCGACGCGCGCCATGTAGTGATCGCCGTCGCCCGCGAGATCCTCGATCACGACCTCGGCATCGGGCAGCGCGGCCTTGATCAGCGCTTCGATTTCGGCAGCGGGCATGGCCATCGGAGTTTCCTACGATCCGCTCATGAACTGGCGGCGCGCTTCGACCGATTTCTCTTCCAGCGCGGCGCGCACGCCGGCCTCGTCCACGTCGCAGCCGGCCGCGACCAGGTCGCCCAGCACCTTGCGGATCACGTCCTCGTCGCCGGCTTCCTCGAAATCGGCCTGCACCACGGCCTTGGCATAGGCTTCGGTCTCTTCCGGGGTGAGGCTCATCTTCTCCGCCGCCCAGTGGCCGAGCAGGCGGTTGCGCCGCGCCGCCACGCGGAAGGCGGTTTCCTCGTCGAACGCGTATTTGGCTTCCTCGCCGCGCTCGCGGTCCTTGAAATCGGTCATCTAGGGGCCCCTTGAATCGGTAATGTCAGCAAATAACCCGGCGCCGCCTCAGGCGGCAAGCCTCGTGCCGCGCGCCAGCCAGGGCTTCTGTTCGGCCAGCCGCCCTTCATAGCCGGCAATGGCCTTGTCGCGCGCCAGCGTCAGGCCGACTTCGTCGAGCCCTTCGAGCAGGCAATGCTTGCGGAAGGGATCGATCTCGAAAGTGAAGCGATCCTGGAACGGCGTGGTCACGGTCTGGTTCTCGAGGTCGATCGTGATCGGATCGGTCTCGGCGACTTCCAGCAGCCGGTCCACCTGCTCTTGCGGCAGGGCGACGGTGAGGATGCCGTTCTTGAACGCATTGCCCGAGAAGATGTCCGAAAAGCTCGGCGCGATCACGGCTTTCACGCCCATGTCCAGCAGTGCCCAGGCGGCATGTTCGCGGCTCGATCCGCAGCCGAAATTGTCGCCCGCGACGATGATCGGCGCGCCGGCGAATTCGGGATTGTCGAACACATTGTCGGGATCTTCGCGCACGGATTCGAACGCGCCCTGGCCGAGCCCCTCGCGGCTGATCGTCTTCAGCCAGCGTGCGGGGATGATCAGGTCGGTATCGATATTCTTGCGGCCGAAGGGAAAGGCGCGGCCTTCCACCTCGCGCACAGGCTCCATCAGTCGGTCTCCGGCGGCTCGTCGAAGGGCGTGGTGAAGCTCTTGAGCTTGTCGTCCTTCTTCTTCTTGCTGACGAACAGCAGCGCCGCGGCGACCGCCGCGGAGCCGACCACGCCGGCGATGGCGGCCTTGCCGCCGAGGCCCAGATCGTTTTTCTTGCTCATGCCTGTTCAATGGGATGCGCGGAGCGGAGAGACAAGCCTCAAGAGAGGTATTTGCCGATCTCGGCCCACAGTTTTTCTTTTTCCGCCAGCCGCATGCTCGCATGGGCCGGGCTGGAGGAAGGGAGGGGGATCAGCGCGAGCCCGCTATCGGCAAGCTGCGGCATGCCGATCGATTGCGATTTCCGGCCGTTGAAACCCACGGCGCGCAGATTCGGCAACGTGGCTGTCAGTTCGGGCAGGGCGCGGGCTTCGACATCGCGCATGGACGCATCGAGGCTTCCCTCGCGCCGCGCCGATGCGACCGTGTCCCACAGTCCGATCCTCGCCGCGAGCAGGGCGGCAAGCCGATCCTCGTAATCCAGGGCCGGCAGGTCCACGCCGATCACCTTGCCGACAAGGTGCCAGAAGCGGTTTTGCGAATGCGCATAGTAACGCTGCTGCGCGAGCGATGTCTCACCCGGCAGGCTGCCGAGCAGCAGCACCCGCGTGTCGGGCGCGACGAGAGGGGCGAAAGCGGACTTGCGGACCGTTATTTCCTCTCTCGTCAAATCCCGATCAGCCTGACTCAGAAGCGAGCGAAGAGCCCGGCTGCGTAGTACTTTGGCCCAGCATTGCCCTTGAGAGAAATTACAGGCCCAAGCGGAAACGCCACGGTGCCATAAGGTCTAAACTCGTCGCTCATATAACGAACGCCGGCACCAAGCGTAAAGGAAGCTGGAAATGAGTACGTCGCTTCAATTCGGCCATAAGCTTTCACTGCAGTGTCGTCGCAGAGACTGTCGTTAGCATATTGACCATTCGTGGTGTCCCGACAGCGCGGATTTCCGCCATTGCTGTCCATGAAGTAACGATCGTTGTCGCCCTTATACAGGAATGCCCCCGCACCCGGGGTTAGGCGAAACCCATTCAGCGATATCACCGAATAGCCCGCGCCGAGTTCGCCGCCCCACTGATTTTCGGAATATGCGCCGTTTGCTTCTAAAGCGACCTGAGCGGCTGCGGGTGACGCTCCACCAAGTAGAATAGCGGCGCAAACGGCTGCAGTTGAAATTTTCATATTGCCTCCCTCATTAATGAAAATCCATCTATATATGGATATATTAATGAAGGGTGGATTTGAATATTACACTTATATTATTTATAGGGAAATGCGTTGCAGAATTAATAGCGTAAACGGCAGGCGTGCCAAAAATCACCTGATCCACCTCTGAATAGGGCCAGATCAATCCTGCAGATCCCGCACATCCGTCAGTTTGCCCGTCACCGCTGCGGCCGCGGCCATGGCCGGGCTTACCAGATGGGTGCGCGCGCCGGGGCCCTGGCGGCCGACGAAATTGCGGTTGCTGGTGGAAGCGCAGCGTTCGCCGGCGGGCACCTTGTCCGGGTTCATGCCGAGGCAGGCCGAACAGCCCGGCTCGCGCCATTCGAGGCCGGCTTCGATGAACACCTTGTCCAACCCCTCGGCCTCGGCCTGCATCTTCACTAGGCCCGATCCGGGTACGACGATCGCCCATTTGACGTTGTCGGCCTTTTTGCGGCCTTTCAGCACTGCGGCGGCGGAGCGCAGGTCTTCGATGCGGCTGTTGGTGCAGCTGCCGATGAAGACGTTCTGCACTTCGATGTCCGACATCGCCTGGCCGGGCGTCAGGCCCATATAAGCGAGGCTGGCGGCGGCTGCGGCCTGCTTGCTCGGATCGGCGAAGCTTTCCGGCGCGGGCACCACGCCGCCGATCGCCACCGTGTCTTCCGGGCTGGTGCCCCAGGTGACGGTCGGCTCGACAGTGGAGGCGTCGATCACCACGGATTTGTCGAACGTCGCGCCTTCGTCGGTCTTCAGCGTGCGCCAATAGGCGACGGCCTGGTCCCATTCCTCGCCCTTGGGCGCGAAGGGGCGGCCCTTGAGATAGGCGAAGGTCTTGTCGTCCGGCGCGATCAGGCCGGCGCGGGCGCCGCCTTCGATGCTCATATTGCAGACGGTGAGGCGGCCTTCGATGCTCATCTCCTCGAACACCTTGCCGCGATATTCGATCACGTGCCCGGTGCCGCCGGCGGTGCCGATCGTGCCGATGATATGCAGGATCAGGTCCTTGGAAGTGACGCCGGGGCCGAGATCGCCCTCCACGCGCACTTCCATCGTCTTCGACTGGGCCAGCAGCAGCGTCTGCGTGGCCATCACATGCTCGACCTCGCTGGTGCCGATGCCGAAGGCCAGCGCGCCCACGCCGCCATGCGCGGCGGTGTGGCTGTCGCCGCAGACGATGGTGGTGCCGGGCAGCGAGAAGCCCTGTTCGGGCCCCACGACATGGACGATGCCCTGTTCGCGCGCCGTGGCGCCGAAATAGCGGATGCCGAAATCGGCGACGTTCTTTTCCAGCGCGGCGAGCTGCTGCGCGCTCTGCGGATCCTCGATCGGCAGGCGGTGGCCC